>Ga0116166_1002325_pt1 | contig 15937 bp, 10 predicted proteins | sample AD_JPNMR2_MetaG_FD_89884 | JGI IMG/M metagenome (GOLD analysis project Ga0116166, IMG submission 89884) | Active sludge microbial communities of municipal wastewater-treating anaerobic digesters from Japan - AD_JPNMR2_MetaG | ecosystem: Engineered > Bioreactor > Anaerobic > Digestate | place...
CTTCAAAACCTTCTGTTTTTAGCTGTCCAGGTAGAAGTACAGCTATACTTCTAAATATAAAACCTTCAGGTACCCATATTCTAAATCCTCCAAAGGGTTCGGAATTGAAGAAAGCATCTTTTAGATAGTATTTTAATATTTTCCAGTTGTTACTATTACTTAATTGTGTTTTATTAGTGTGTATGCTGGCCCATCTTGCTCTACTACTGCGGTAATTAAGATTAATATTACCTGTTCCTACATCAAGAAATTCAATAAATATTTCTACTTCTGAATATGGTTTTGTCCACTCTGGAAGTTGGACATAAACAATCGGACCATAATCAGTTTTTCCTCTTCTTACGATGGCAATATAAGAATCTTCTTTTTTTTCAAGAGATATAACACCTTCGTTTGTGCTTTTAATAACAGACAATCCTTTTTCTATTATTGGGCGCCTGTCATAAATACCCCATACTCCAAAGTGTTTGCCTTTTGTGAGAATCTCTGAAAGAGATAAACCAGAAATTATAGTTTTTTTGGGTGTACTTTGTTTAGTTTTTGCATGTCCTATCTCAAGTACTCTTACAGAATCTATCCATATGGGATCTCTGGAATGATTTGCAAAAACAAGAGGAATTGTTGAGTTTTCAGGAGGGACATCAAATTCAAAAGAGTATTCATGCCAGTCCTCATCCTGGTGAGTAATAATTTGCACGGGGAATATATGTTCCATTTGTACATAAGATTCTCCAACAGGTATACTACTTACTTCTATATAAGCATTGCTATCGGTCGTTGCAGCGAATTTATAAAAAAACGTAATTCTGTACCTTGTTAATGGTTTCAGAAAAAGATATTGGGAGGTATTAAAAATATAAGGTTTCAATTGACGTTGAGCATCTGGTATGCGCTTTGATGGTGTCCATCTATTAAGAAACTCAACTACACCATTTAAACGGAGAGAGTACTTACCTTCAGGTGGGTTATTCGTTTCCATAATTCCATCTGCTTGATATAGAGGAAATGATAAATCCGGCTGTTGTAATAAATGTATAAAAATCTCATTTGAGTTAGTTTCCCATCCATCAGGTGTGCCGTTGCCATAAGTGTCAATTTCAAATCCACCGTTAAAAATAGAAGGGGCAACGGGACAAGAAAATGTTCTCTCGTACTGTCCATCCTTCACAGTTGTTATTATCATTCCCACCTTATTCAATGCAGAAAGTGCTTCTCTTCCCGATATATCTACCTTTAAAGTTTTAATTGTGCCTGCTGGTATATTTAGCATTGATGGTGGATTTTCCAATTTTAATATATTAGGTGTTGTGGTAAAATCCAAAGATACGTTCTTATCCGTTGAGGAAATATTGATCAGAACAACTTTGATTATATCTGTCATTCCTTGTTCACGTGGCCAAAGTACAAAAAAACGTATGGATTCATTTTCAGGAAATTTGACAGGAATAAGTATGCTAGATGCTTTTGCTGGAGGGACAGAAACAATTACTCCATCATGTGTATTACGCAGGTTAACCCTTACAACAGTTTCTTCATCGTAAAGATATGCGAAAGCATATTTAGTGTTAGCAAGCATAGGCCATTTTATATATACTTCTCCTTCTTTTTCTTCTTCATTCTGAATATTGATGAGTGCCCCTGTATACTCTTTTTCTTCCCGTTTAAACCATTTCGCAACTATAAGAGGACTGACTTCTAAATCTTTATCGTCCATAAAACGGCTGTTATACATCCAATCTTTTATACGGTTACGGTGTGCATAAAAACGGCGATCATTTATAAAATCTCCTCGTAAAAATAAGTGTATTGACCTGTTATATTCTTCTATACTGCGACACCATATTCCTCCTGGATTATTATATCCTCTTACTAATTTGGCTTCGGGGAAAGTATATAAAAATGGCACTCCATCGCAATATGGTGACCAAACCCATAGTCCTAAATCTGCATACTGCATCAATTGATCTGGACATCCTTCTATGGCAAGGACAATATCAGGATTAATTTTACGTCCCTCATCTATTATTTGTCGGAAAACTTCCTGAAGTCCTTTATTCCATAATCCATGTTGTTTCCCATGTCCATGGTCATCTGCATAGCATTCATAGAAATTACATGCTTGGTCAAAGTAAATACCACTTGCTCCTTGCAATTTTATATAATTATTTACCGCCCCCTTAAATAACATTTCTTTCCAACCAGTGGAAGCCGTACACATGTTAAATCCTTCATCTGTAAATCTTGAAAGATATGGATAAACTCCAGTTTTTCCTGAAAAGTCCCGTTGTGCCCACCTAGGCCCAAATCCTCGCGGAGGAATTTCTACTTCTGAAGGAATAAGATTACGTGGAGTTGGTCCGATAAATGGTTTATCAGCATAATCATCTGTCCATCCACGTGAATTCCAGTAATATGTAGTATAAAGCCCATGTTCGCGGGCTTTTTCCTGAATATTACGAAATTCTTCTGGAGTACCATAACGTGGATTAATTAAAGGAAATGCACTGCTTGAGTACATTCCATCTATAGAATTTGCAAAGTTCTGTCCCCATACTGGATGAATTTCAAGGAGCTGTGTTAAGGGTAACCAGTGGCTGAGAAATCTTGCAGCCATATTTGTACCTCTAATCCAGCCATCAACATTTTTTGCCCAATTAGAATTTATACGTGAAAAATCCATCCATGAATGCGCCCATGCACTGTATATATCTGCTGCTTCATGCCAATCCCCCTTATAACACCCTACTTCATAAGTAGATTGGCTTTTTTCTCCCGGCCCAATATATATCATCCGATTAAAACCTATATCCATTGCCCACGAAGATGGCGATGGAACAAAAGTTATTTTTGTTCCAACACCGTCAGTGTTGCGTACTTGTACAGTAAATCCTCCTTTTGAATTATATAAGGTAAGCCATCCCATACTGTAATATCCTGGATAGATCCCGCTTAATCCTAGAGGAGAGTCTATATAAGGTTTAGGATTACCAGGTATATAAAAAGGAGCTCCTGGGAAATCTGCTCCACTATGGTTGTTTACTGCAACCGCCATATTATTCTCAGGGTCAGAACCTATGCGTACTCCTGCTAAAATAGGGAATTCTACATTCCTGATTTCCATTTTTGATTTATTGTCAATAGTTATTTGCCATGTAGATAAACCTTCAGTAGGTAAAGATATCTGTACCGTGACATCAATATTTTCTGCTATGCAATATTTAAGATTTAATTGCTGCCAGTTACTTTTCAATAGTAATTGATAATCCGTCATATTCCTTGGTTCTGGTGTTATTTTTTGCAGTCCAGCACCAGGATATCCTATGCTAAATCTAAACAGGGGTTGACAATTACCTGGGGGTAATATCCATCCAGATTCTAATGACCACCATCCAAACAGGGTTCCATTATGAATGTCAAAAAGAATTTTTTGATTTTTATTAGAGAGTACTACTATTTGAGTAAAAGGTTTTTCAAATTCTGCTTTAAAATTAGGAAGGAAGAATTGATTGTTATGGGTTTTAGTAATAACTGCTTTAAGATATAATTGTGACAGTTCAGTAGATTTTACTTCTTTAATTGGTTTCCATGAAGTACCTTCATCGGCAGAATAGAAAAATTCTACATTATTATTTTGGCTTTCTCCTTCAGCAATTACTTGTAAAAATCTGGATATGGTTACATTTATAGGGAAAAAGAATATTTCTCCTTCAGGAACAATTTGTATATTAGAATTACCACCTCTATCTTTTGGCGGTTCCATACCTTCGGGAATTAATGCAATACGGTCAAGCAACATATATTCTAACCCGGCACGAATACGAAATACATGACTGCCGTTTCTAAATAGTCTACTTTCTCCAGGTAACCAAATCCATTCACCTTTATAGAAGGGCTCTTCAGCAAATGTAATTTTAGAATAATCGATTGCGGTGAAGTGCTCTCTATCAACCTGATAAACAACAAAAGGATAATAGGGCTCCTTAATACCATATTCTTCTGTGAAAAGTCTAGAACGATGAAGTTTTACCCGGAACCATGGTCTATACATTTGAGTTGATTGTATATATATATCAAAACTTATTAGGTTACGATTTAATACTCCTTGATATATAGAAACACCTGAGGGAGTTTTTAAAACAGATGATTCTTGTTTGGGTGCAAGAATGATGTTAGATGCGTTATCCATATCCATCCATAAAATACCATTTTCGTCAGGGAATATTGCTTTTGAAAGGGAGTATTTATCATTCAAAGTTCTGATACCTTGCCACTGTGCAGGAATGAGTGGCAGGTTATTTCCAGAGAAATTACATTCCTGAGGTATCGAGGGAATTTTTATATTTTCTGAACGCAGGATTTGTAGAGAAAGATTACCAATAATAGGAGAAGTTTTATCTTCTGATTCCTCAAGAGTTAATCGGAGAAATATATTTTTATAACTTTTATAAGAATCAGGAATAACACCATCTGATTCAATTTTTTGCCAGTTTTTACCTCCATCGACAGATAATTCAATACCGACTTTACCACCGGAAAGTTCTGCATCAAAAGAAACTTTTTGCGCGATTTCATTCTGGGACAGACGGACCGGGCCGATTAAAATTATACCTTTTGATGGAGTAATATCATAATTATAAGTTGGAGATAATATTTCATTATTATTAGGTTCAACATCTACGGGTAAAAATGCTAATTGAGATAACTTTATGCCACCTTGCCAGTCAATTATAAATATATGCTTGCCTTTTGAAAATTCATATTCCTGTCCTTTCTTCCATAACCAGCGATTGAGATTACTATCATTAGGGTCAGTAATATTAGCATCTGTGATGAAAAGGGTATGTCCTTCATCAAGTTTTTCTGTATGATTCCAGTGTCCTATACGTGGAACATAAAGGCGATACCAAAGAGTTAATTTTACAGATTGTTTTATCTCTATTTCGTATATACCAGATTTAAGATATGCTACATATTTCTCATTTGAAGATAAAGAGTCTTTTATTATACGGAAAGTTTTTATTGGCTCAGTTTCATCCTGAACCAGAAAGTGTGTCATTTCTGTGGCGTTTATTACGACACGCCCGTCATTGCCTTGTGTATAGAAACGCGGTAGTTTTAATAATCCATGTGAGTATATACAATCTGTATCCGATATCTCTATTATTTTGTGTGTAATTATGTCAGAGTAACCCCACGTTATCAATAAACTAATATAGATTATTATAAAGTAAAAAAAGTTTTTTTTTATCATTTTCACATATTATAAATAATTATGCTACCAGTGTTTTACCCCACCATTATAAAATACACTATTTATAGTTCTGGGCATTTCAGATTCTAACATCCATGATACGTGGAAATCTCCCCAAAGAACATTTGCACCACCGCCGTGTCTTTTTCCTCTTCCTCCATCATCTGAGGTAGTAAATGCTTTTGAAGAATACCAATCTATATTGTGGTCCATAACCAATGCAAAACTGGAAGGGCTTTTTACCCTTTGCATTCGCAGTCCGATGCGTGGAACCTTTCCAGCATCTCCAGATATCCAGTTTTCCATACTATTATAAAAATTTATCGCATAACTGCATACAACGAGTTCATTGTTGCCTCTCGGTTGAGGTGCTTTAGGATTGCTGGGACACCAGAAAACACCTCTTTTAGTATTATTTGGTACATAAGGAGGAACAGGCACATAAATAGGAGCAATTTGTGTAACCCAGGTATAACCATTAGGTTGCACTCTCCATGGAATATATCCTTCATAATCTTCGGTGTAAAGAGCAAATGCAAGGGCTATCTGTTTTAAATTGTTCATACATACTGCACTCCTTGCCCTTTCCCTTGCCTGAGATAAAGCCGGTAGCAACATTGCTGCAAGTATTGCAATGATTGCTACCACCACCAGCAACTCTATTAACGTAAATCCCGCTCTTCTATTTCTTCTTTCCATTTTCTTTCCCTCCTTTCTTTTTTTGTCTTCCTTAAAACTTCTCATCTCATACTTTCGTTGTATCATAATTGTATTCTCTATGGTTATTATATAACTATTTTCTTGATTTGTCAAGTGTTTTTTGGTATAATGAAAACACTATGAAGAATATTACAAAGCGAGACCTTGTAAAAAACTATATTTTAGATGAGATAAGATATGGTATTTTGAAAGGAGGAGAAAGATTACTATCCGAAGAGGCGTTAGTAAAAAGGTATGGTGTAAGCAGGGTAACAGTAAGGAGTGCCCTATCCGAACTGTTAAAAGAAAACTTCATATTTAAAGAGAAAGGAAGGAAAGGGTATTTTGTAAGTCCTGGTAAGGCATTAAAAGGCAAGAGATTATATAAATCCATAGGCATCTTAATCCATTACAGCACAGAAAAGAGCCATCCCTTTATGCACAGATTTCTAACTTCTGCATCATTGCAGTGTGCGGAGGAAAATATAGGGCATCAGATTTTTAATCTTATAAACAACGTAAAGGATAATATATTTAGTGATGAAATTTCAAAGATACTTAATGTAATGAAAGAGTATCCTGTAGATGGGTTACTTATCAACAGTCGCCTTTGTGATGAGACACTGGAAAAGATAGAGAAGATAGGAATTCCTGTGGTGCTTGTTAATAATTTCCTTCCTGGCAGTGAAATTCCTCATATTATTGCAGGTTATAGGGCGGTTGGCAATGCAGTGACACATCTATGGAGGATAGGGCACAGGAGGATAGGTTTCATCACAGGACCGCAGGATGAAAGGATTGTCCATGAGACCATATGGGACTTTCAGGAGACGTGTAAAAGGTTAGCACTTCCTTATGATATCTCTCTTATAAAAGAGGTGGCGTATGATGAAGGAAGGTTGAAGAAAGCGATAGAAGAGTTTTTATCTGTAAGGCCTTCTCCTACTGCCCTAGTAATAGATGATGATATTATGGCTTGTTATGCCATAGGATATCTGAAGGAGAAAGGGGTGAAAGTTCCTGATGATATGGGTATTGTAGGGATGGGTGGGGTAGAAATGGGGGAGTTTATAAGCCCTCCTTTGACCACTGTTTCTCTTCCGATAGAGAAGGCGGCACGGATTGGGGTTGAGATGCTTGCAAAACTTATAAAAGGAGAAAATTTAGTAAAGAAGTTTATACATTTGAAAGGTGAACTTATTGTACGTAAATCGTGTGGAAGTAAAAAATAAAGATGGTTGAACACAGATTAAGATTAGGTGGTCATTCCCTTTTAGGAAAGATTGCGTTTTCAACACTTCCTCAGTGGGAGAAAAAGATAATCCAGCCAGATATGAGCCCCAGGGCACTTAATAAACCATATCTACCGAGAGGTATAAAAACGGTTGAAGAAAAGGCAGGTGCGATGTGTTCTATACTGGACTGGATTTATTATAAAGAGATGAGACCTTATGCTATCCTTCCTGATGGAAGATGGATACCCCATTCTCCTCCTGACAGGGATTGTCAGTCATCTTCAGGTAGTGGGCAGCCACGCTCGCATATTGTCCATATGGAAATGATTGAATGGCTGCTTAAAAAGATGTTAAATGAGGTACAGAGAAAAAGATGGGAAGAAGCAATACGATATGGTGGGGCGCTTGGACATTTTCTTCAGGAACCATTTACTCCTGGGCATGCAATTGATAATAACCTTTTTCATCAACTTTTTCCTGACCCTGACAGGAAGAGACATATCCGTCTTCATAGCAGGTTTGATGCAGCAAGTGATAGATTTAAACCTCTAACACCTGTTTTGATGGGTACAACAGTTTCAGAGGCGGCATTTCGTCTATTAATTGAAATTGACAGAGGAATAAAAGAAGGAATGAAAATTGTAGGGAGGTTAATAGATTCAGTATATAAAGGAGAGCCAAAAAGCGAACAGGAAAGGATTCTTTCTCAGCAGTGCCGGCAGGCAGTTTTTGTTACTGCAAGTGCATGGCATACAGTTATGTGCATTGGTTTTAACAGGTTTAATAAAAAAGAAGTTGAACGACTTAAATCTCTTAATCTTACCTATCTTGTACCATACTTCATACATCACTGCCAGTATTTTGATATACTGCTTGGAAATCTTGTTAAAGAAGAACGTAAAATACCTATCTATGTCTGGGGAAGAAACGGTAAGGAAGAACTTATTAAAAATGGCTTTGGGATGGGGGGCCATTCAGGAATAAAATTTTTTATTAATGGAGATGTATATACCCGTTTTCGTTGCAGGGTGGGACTGCCGAGCAGGCATACTGAAGGGCAAACAGGAAATACAAGGACTATGTTTTTTGTTGAGATTGATACAGAAGAGAACCTTACTTATTCTGAGGATATGGAATATGAAGCAAAGAGGATTGTATCACTTCCTCTTATACCCGGAGAGCCAGTTCATAGTATTGATATATGTATTAAAGGAGCAAGAACACTTATCCTTACTACCCGGAGTAGCCCTTATACAACCTGTGATGGAAAAATACAGTTTGATATACCCCATGTTGCTATATGTGACCCTGTTCTATATAAATCATAAAACCGCTATAGGAGGAATTCTATGGCTCACAATACTACATATGATGTGTTTGATATACTGCCGAAAAAACAGAAGATATTCTGGGGGATTGAAGGTATGAGTCGTGAAGAGATTCATTCTATTTTAATCAAAGGTGACCCTGATTATTATTGTGGATTGTCAGCAAGGAAAAGAAAAGAATTTCAAAAGTATATGGTAGTTGTTACCTATCCGGGCGATAGAAAAACAAGGTATGGGATAAACAATAAAGGCAGATTGTTTCATTATTTCCCTGTTGATACAGATGTCTATGAAGGATGCGGTGCATGGCAGGCAGATTCCACAGAAAAATGGCACTTTGTTTACAGAGGGTTTTATAAATACCTTACCAGGATTATAGGATGGCTGAGAACCGGAAAGAAAAAAGATGCCTTAATATCAATGGCAGGGTTATTTCATATCTTACAGGACCAGTGTTGTTTTTTCCATTCTCTTGAAGGAGAGGAAGGTTGTTCCCAATGGATACTTGATGAACTGATAGAGAAGCCGGACAGGTGTTTATTGAACCCCACTGCCCTTATTGGAGAAACCCATATTCCTGTAAATCTAAAGGACTATAATCCTGTTTTATTAGGAACAGATATTGAAGAGATATGTTTTCATCTCTACAATAGGTACAGACAGGTGAAAAGCGCCAACAGAAAGAAATTAATTCCACTTGTTCAGGCAGAGTATCTTAAAGATACGGAGGCGGTATATAAAATCAAAAAAAGTATTATAAAAGAAGCAGGGGAATTAGTTTATGACTTAATATATACTATTTACTGTGTGGCAACTTCATCTTTTAGAAAAACTGACTTAAAAAAGTTGGAAAGGATATATTTGTCAGATATAAAGCCAGTAAATTATCCACGGCATTCCAGTTTTCCTTATAGAGTTAATACACCTGTTTATAATTATGCAATAGGGGAGAGGGGAGAAAGATACCCTTTGAGTATTCTGATAAGAAAAGAAGGAAAACTGGAGGAATACAGATTTAATAAAGGCCTTGCGATGGGGGTGCACAGGGAATTGATTATCTCCTATGCTGTCCCTAAAAAGGTATTTAACAGGTTTCATGGATATTTCGGGATTCATTCAAGATTTATTAAAGAAGGAAGTGTAAAATTTGAAGCAAGGTTTAACGGGAAAACTCTATTGAAAGAAGCATTAGACAGAGAAAACCCTTCAGTAGAGATAGATTTTTGTGTGAGAGAAGGGGGGCTTTTGCATTTTTTTATTAGAGCAAAAGGCGGTTTAAAAGAAAGGTGTAATAATCTTATTTTAGCAGAGCCCTGTTTGATTAAATGAAGAACAATCCGGGTAAAAATCCCTAAAAAGAAGTAGTTTCGGATGTGGTATTGGATGAGAGGAAGGTTTTTATGGCGATAAGGTGTTCATTGTATGTCTTTGAGAAGTAGTTTCTGCCATCGCCCATAGATACAAAATATAGATAGTCAGTTTTTTCAGGATTGAGCGCTGCCTTAAGTGAAGAAAATCCTGGATTACATATAGGGCCCGGCGGAAGCCCCCTGTGGATGTAGGTGTTATATGGGGATTTAACCTTCAAGTCAGAGGTTGAAAGCCGGGATTTAGATTTTCCTGTTGCATAGATAACCGTGGCACAACTCTGGATAGGTATATTTCTTTTCAGGCGTTTGTAGATAATCCCTGCTATAATCCTCCTTTCACTATCATACATCGCTTCTTTTTCCACTATGGATGCAACCGTAACAATCTCTTTCACCTTCTTAAAATTTGCGTCTGTTATAGGTTCTCCATACAACTCTTCAAATACATTTTTGAATCGTTTATACATTGTGCTTGCTATGGCTTCAACGGATGTCTTATGGGGAAATAGGTATGTATCAGGAAAAAGCATACCTTCAAGTTTTTTATTTTCAAGGGCATATTTTATAAACTCTTCTTTGGGAACCAGTTCTTTTCTTTCAAGGATATCAGCGATATCTTTAATGGTGCTTCCTTCAGGGACCGTTACTCTTACAAGGATAACCTCTCCTCTTGCTATCTTTCTTATTACTTCTTTTAATGGCGTCCTGCCTGAAAATTCATATATACCTGCCTGTAATTTTTCCTGAACATTATACCTTCTGGTGAGATAAAGGAACCAGTCATCATTTTTTATAACCCCTTTTTCTTCAAGCAGTTTTGCTACATCTACAGCAGTTGCTCCTTCTGGAATTTCAACTAACTTTGCTGTTTTTACTTCGGGTGGTAGAGTAACAAGTTTTATTATGATCACCCCTAATATCAATACCGACAGAATGACTGAAATGAGTTTACTTTTCATTTAGATATTTCCTCAAAAGTTCAAATGCCTGATAGACCGCTCTTTCTCTTATCCTTTCTCTATTACCCGGGAATACAAACCTGTGAATATGAAATCTGTTTTTGGGCAGGCCAATGCCTATATATACAAGACCTACGGGTTTTTCAGAACTTCCTCCACCCGGTCCTGCTATCCCGGTAATGCTTATGGACACATCAGTTTTCCCTTTCTTTTTGGCGCCTTTTGCCATACAGAGAGCGCACTCTTCACTTACAGCACCATATTTTTTCAGAACTGTCTTTGGTACACCTAAAATTCGTCTCTTCAAAATATTGCTATATACCACAAAAGAACCCTGAAAATATTCAGAACTTCCGGGTATGTCTGTAAGAAGTTTACCTGCAAGTCCACCTGTGCAGGACTCTGCAAGAGCTATCTTAAATTTTTTCTTTTTCAGTAGATTTCCTATGATAACAGGCAGAGCAGGTGGGTCTATCCCTAAGTAATTATCAGAAAAGATTTCTTCTAAAAATTTTTCTATTTCCGACAGAGCGTTAAGTTCTCCAGATGAAGATATAAGTATCTCTATCACCTGCGGGCTGGCGAGTATAGTGTATTTGATGCCTCTTTCAGTAAAAAAACTGTGGATTTTCTCCTCAACTGATGATTCCGGCACCCCGGATATTCCAAACCGATAAATTTTTATACCACCTTTTGATACTTCTCTTAATTCTTTTGCATACTCTTCTACCATAGGGATGAGTTCTGGAGGTGGACCGGGAAGCAATACAAGTGTTTTTGTCCCTTCTTTTAATATCATACCAGGAGCAGTTCCCACAGTGTTTTCAATCACCTTTGCTCCTTCTATGATATATCCCTGTCTTCTATTTATTTCAGGGATATCTTTTATCCCCCTTCTGTAAAATCTCTCGCATATATTTTTCCAGAGAGTATCTGAAAAAATAAGTTTTTTCTGCATTAATTCTGCAACTGCCTCTCTTGTTAAATCATCAGATGTAGGACCAAGCCCGCCGGTAATAAAAACAATATCACTTCTTTTTAATGAAATAGAAACTGCCTCTTTTATTTCCTCTTTTTCATCGCTTACTGTAATACATCTGCTTATGAAAAAACCTGCCCGTGCCATTATCCCGGATATGATGTTTATATCAGTATTCACCCTGTCATATAAAAGTTCAGTTCCCACACATACTACTTCTATTCTTTTGTCTTTCAGATGATTTTTTTCCACCATATCTCTAACTAAAAAATGTTTAAGTAAATTTAAAGCAAAAAATTATTTTTTATCTGATGATATGACAATGAGGTGTTTCTCTAAGGATAACTTACTATTGGCTTCATCCTTCAGGGTAAGTTTGCAATATCCGGATTTTTCAGGGATTATTTTTATATTGGCCCCATTAATCTCTACTTTCAGTCCTTCTGCTTCTATTGTGAAATTACTCTTATAATCAGCAATAATGTTGCCGAATCTGTCTTTTACTGCAATACTTCCTGTATATTCTTCTCCCTGTATTAGCTCCGCAGGTATCCCCAAAATTTCAATCTTTTCAGGTGAAGAGGGTTTTACCGTAAATGTATTTGAATTTCCACGATTCCCTGCCATGTCTTCAACTACAATGTTATACTCTCCTGCTTTCTTTATTACAACCGTTTCCATCCACATTCCTGAAGAAGTATCCCTGTTTATATATTCCACAGTGCCGGATGGTTCTTTAAGATAATAACCCTTTACAGGATTTCCCCATTTATCCGTTGCCCTGACTACTATACTGAATGATTTTCCTGCTTCCTGTGTTCCTATATCTCCTATAGAAAAACCATACAACTGTCCGGGGTTGACATAGAACTCTTTTTCCCCTTTAATCTCTCCAGAGGAAACCATTATTTTTTTACTCCCTGCCTTAAAAAATGTAAGTGCTATCCTTTTCCTTCCCGCATCTTCTGTGTTGAATATGACTTTTTTATCACCTGTTGCTCCCTCAGGAAGGGTTATTTCAATCTCTCCGGTATAATCAATGCATCTATTGCCATAAATATCCTTCACTTCTAATGTTATATCATAAGGGGTACCGGCTACAGGTTCTGTTTTACTTTCAGTGGATACCTCAATAAAAGAAGGGGCAGTATTTTTAACCTTGAATTCAGGGCTGGCTCCAAAAATATCTCGCTCTCCTGCTACATACAGAACATTGCTATCAGAAGATTCAGTCAGCATAATCTCTCCTGCCCATACCCCTTTTACAAGTATTACCTTTTCAGGAGATACCTTCCCTTTTCTCGCCAGGATAATTGCTTCAGCGTCATAATCATCAGTTTTGTTGCCACCTGTATCACAGGCATAGATATGAACTACCTGTGGTTTGCCTGCTTCCCATAGTAATGGAAAATTAGAAAATGTAAACTGGGATACGGATTCAGGAGAGATATTTATTTCACATTCTCCTTCCAGTCCTGAATTTTCTTCTTTTATCTTTATATGAAATTTCCCTGTTTTATTAAAGATGGCCGGGAATTCAAAACTTGATGACTCGCTTTTTACTTCAAAAACAGAAGGTATATCCACTGAAGTGTCATCTGCTTTTATTGAAAATATACCTGATTTTATTGGAATTGAACCACCTTTTCCATCAGAGATAGAAACAGATACCTTTAATTTTTCTCCTGCCCGTGCTTCCTTTTTTGTCAGGACGCTTAATACAGGCAATGATTCTGGCATTTTTTCTTCTGTTTTTTTAATTTCCCTTGGTTCTTCTACCGGTTTCTGTGCAGGAGATACCTCCGGTAAGGAAATCCTTTCTCCTGTCTGTGCATTACCTCCTGCATAAAGTATTGAAAACCTGCCCGTATGAGGACCTGGTATATTTTTACTTACGGCAGTCATCTCGGTCATTAACCAGGTACCGGGAGGTAGAGAATCGCTCATTTTCCCATTTACAGTATCATTCCATATATAGTTTATTCCATATTTATTTAATTGTTCAGGGATAGAAGGACAGAAAAAAATACTACCTGTTACTCCGTACTGTGCTAATAGATTTTGGAGTCCTTTTGGGTCAGAGGAAGATGGGGGGAAAAATTTGGCATTTGGGAGGTGTCCATTATCCATCTCAAACATCACAACCGCCTTATATATCTGCTGTAAATTGTTTATACACTCTCTTTCTCTGCCTTTCTGCACCCCCATATATGTTCCTACTGAAAGTGCAGAGACAATTCCTGCAACTGCACTTATTTCTATAAGGGTAAAGCCCTGCCAGAATCTTTTATTCCTCATACTAATATTTTAAAAGACATTACGGTTAATGTCAAAAAAAAACAGGGAAGGCGATAACCTTCCCTGTTTTAATAAAAATTATGGTCAAGCCGCTCGACCGATTAGTACTCCTCAGCTTAAACCCTTACGGGTCTTACACATGGAGCCTATCAACCAGGTAGTCTACCTGGGGTCTTCAGTCCGCTTTGCAGCGGAGGGAGGCCTAATCTTGGGGTGGGCTTCCCACTTAGATGCTTTCAGCGGTTATCCCTTCCGAACATAGCTACCCGGCGATTACCCCTGGCGGGATAGCCGGTACACTAGAGGTTCGTCCAACCCGGTCCTCTCGTACTAGGGTCAGCTCCCCTTCAAGCCTCCTGCGCCCACGGCAGATAGAGACCGACAATCTGTTACTTTCATCCTTAATAAATAAGGATTACTGACCCGCCTTTGGCGGGCGGACTTTCTTTTCAGAAAGTCTCTTGCAGTCGCCTGCAAGTTCGGACTATATCTTATTCACCTTTCGGTGAATTCTGGCGTATAGTCTCTGAGGCTCCGGTCAGGTCTTCCTTTGAATATTTTTTGTTGCCTCTTGTGGGGGTACTGAATACAAGAGATGCTATTTCTTCAAAACCTTCTACTGTAAGGTGTCTTTTCTGTTCTATAATAGAAAATACCTGTTTGAATATATGAAATTGTTTTCTTTTGTTGTGCGAAAAGAGAGGATGCTTTTCAAAGAAAGGTATAAGTTTGTTTCTGATTTCATCTCTATTTTTTATTACAAGAACCCAGGTTCTATCTTTTTTATTTTTCGGATTGTTGGGTTTTATATAACCTGCTTTTAATCTTTCTCTAAATGCTTCTAATATGTTTTTACCACCTGGATTTTGACTGAGATGAAATTCAGTGATTATCTGCCATCCTAATGGCAGATCTTTCCTTTTGCTGAAACCAACATAAAAACATCCTTCTCCATCTACAAAACCCGCAAGATATTCATTGGAAATTTGACCGGTTGCCTGCTGATTGTCCGCACTAACTGTATTTTTACTTGACATATTATATAGAGGCATAATATCTCTATTTTCACGCTCTGTCAAGTAACAGTTAGATACTCGGATTTCCCAGCATATAGCCAGATTTAAAGACAGCAGGGTCATCTACTGTCTCACGACGTTCTGAACCCAGCTCACGTACCGCTTTAATGGGCGAACAGACCAACCCTTGGGACCTTCTCCAGCCCCAGGATGCGATGAGCCGACATCGAGGTGCCAAACCTTGCCGTCGATATGAACTCTTGGGCAAGATCAGCCTGTTATCCCCGGAGTACCTTTTATCCGCTGAGCGATGGCCCTTCCACACGGGACCACCGGATCACTAAGCCCGGCTTTCGCCTCTGCTCGACCTGTCAGTCTCACAGTCAGGCTCCCTTCTGCCTTTGTACTCAACGGCTGATTGCCAAACAGCCTGAGGGAACCTTTGGACGCCTCCGTTACCTTTTAGGAGGCAGCCGCCCCAGCTAAACTGCCCACCTCCCACTGTCCCTTGCCTGGTTTCACAGACAGAGGTTAGGATTTCAAAATAATAAGAGTGGTATTTCACCGCTGGCTCCACCCTGACCGGAATCAGGATTTCATCGCCTCCCACCTATCCTACGCATATTATTCTAAAATCCAATAGCAGGCTACAGTAAAGGTTCCGGGGTCTTATCGTCTAGCCGCGGGTAACCTGCGTCTTCGCAGGTATCACAAATTCGCCGAGCCCCTCGCCGAGACAGCGCTCCCATCGTTACAAGATTCGTGCGGGTCGGAACTTCACAATAGACTATACCTTCATTAA
>Ga0116166_1002341_pt1 | contig 15845 bp, 14 predicted proteins | sample AD_JPNMR2_MetaG_FD_89884 | JGI IMG/M metagenome (GOLD analysis project Ga0116166, IMG submission 89884) | Active sludge microbial communities of municipal wastewater-treating anaerobic digesters from Japan - AD_JPNMR2_MetaG | ecosystem: Engineered > Bioreactor > Anaerobic > Digestate | place...
AAACATCCAAGTTAAAAAACTCAAAACATAGCAAACTGCTCCCAAAACAAATTGCCAATGGGTTGTTAAAAATTTCCAGTTTAATAGAGATTTTACTAATTCCGTAATTCCTTCTAAATTTACTCCTATTAGTCCCTTTTTCATCAAAATCAGCCCACTAATAGAAAAAAACAGATATAAAATAATATATAAAGTCATAATGTTTATTTAGAATTTTAATTTGCGTAAAGATTTTTATCTTTAAATGTGTCCAGCCACTTTTCTTTTGTTCCACATTCTATCCATTTTCCTTTAACTGCTAATCCAAAAATATCTCGCCTATCTTTAATCATTAATTTAAAGGCATCTGTTAAAGGAATTTCTTCATTCTTTTTCCTTAATTTCTTTAAATAATTAAATACCGATGGAGTTAAAATATATTTCCCCACTAAGGCAAAATTAGAGGGCGGCTTTTCTATCGGTTTTTCTACTATATCTACAATTTTATATAGATCTTTCTCGCCGCGACATTTGACAACTTTTGGCACCCCATAGGCATAAAGTTCCTTTTTTGGTTTTTTATACAAACATAACAATGGCGCTTTAACTTCCTGATATTTTTTTACTAACTGAACAGCCATCGGTCCTTCTTTAGGATAAGAAGAGATATCGTCACCAAATAAAACCAAAAATGGCTCATCTTTGACTTTACTTTCTGCCCTTAAAATAGCATCACCAGTACCCAATGGCTTTGGTTGAATAACTACTTCAATTTTTGGTTTTGGAATATTTTGCAAGGTTTTAATTGTCTCATTTTTCTTCTCTTTTTCAAGAGATCTCAGTAATTCTTTATCCTCTGAAAAATAGCTCTTTAAATAGTAGTTAAAAAATTTTTCTTTATAAGGCGAAACAACAAAAATAATTTTTTCTACTCCTGCTAAAATAGCTTCTTCAGCAATATAATGAATCATAGGCTTAAAACCTACTGGCAGGAATTCTTTTGGAATCAATCTGGAAATTGGGAAAAATCTAGTGCCAATTCCAGCCATTGGCATAACCGCTATTTTTACTTTATTCTGAGACATAGTTATTTGGGACAATTCCTCAAAAAATTTTAATAATTTAGTTTTTGCTTATAATATCCCTCTGAATCTTTCCTGCGATGAAGCAATAATAATTTTTTATTTTTAATAATTACAGCTGCTGCTCGTGATTTATTTTTCATAAAAGGAAATTATATAATTATAATATCTTATTTATTAATAATACAATAAAAAGAACAATCAGGCCAGCGTAAATGCCAGCAATAATATCATCTAAAATTATACTGAATTTAGTTGATGACTGATGGAACTTGGAGGCGGGAAAAGGTTTAAATTTATCGAATAAAACAAATAAAAGAAAAGCCCAAAATAAATAGAGAGGAATTTTAAAACCAAAAATCAAAAACCAGCCGGGTGTTTGAAAAAATAAAGAAGAACAGACTACGCCGGCTATTTCATCAATAATAATTTCATGCGGGTCTATTTTGCTAAAATAACTTTTTGCTTTTTCAGAAACAAAAAAAGAAACGCCGATAAAACAAAAACCAAAAATCAGCCGCAAGTAATTTGGCAACTGAAATAACACTAAAGACAAAAGAAAACCCAAGAAAGCCCCAACCGCGCCGGGAAAAATAGGACTATAACCGCAACCAAAACCAGTGGCTAAAATTAGCAATGAAAAATTTACTTTGTTTTTATTAATCATTATTTAAATATTCACTTTTTCGCTTTTGTCTTCTTGCTCTAAGAACAAGAAATCCAATTAGCGTAAGAAAAACTAAAATTGCTATAATAACGCCCTTTATTATAAAACTATCATTGGTGTAAGATAAAGAAATAGTTTCTAAGTTCTCTGGCATAATAAGTAGATGAGATGGCAAGATAAAAAATGAAGAAATAATTTTATCTCCCTGCACAGCCTTCCAGTTATAATCATAATTAACTTTGACAATAATGGGTTTTAGTTGATTGGGATAAATATAGTATTGCCAGTCATTAATTTGATAATACAAAATAATATCTTTGTCAGTGGCAGTTAATTGAGCAATTTCTTGCTCTTGAAAACTTTTCAAAGAAAGATTACAAACATTATTTACACTTTGGACTTGGTAAATAATATTTGAAAAATTAGAACCCCCTTTTTCCAAAAATTCCGAAATATATTTGCAATTTTGAGGAGAAACATCTCTTATAACGATTCCTTTAACAAAAGGAGACATTTTCTGAAGATTAGCGGCTTGAGATAGCAATTGCTTTGGAGTTACTAATATTATTTTATAATTTTTGTTAAAAAGAGTGTTTTTATATAAATTAAGAGCGGCTGTAAAATCTTTGACATATAATTTATCATCTACCAAGATAACAACAGAATTTATGGTTTCTATTTTAGGATAAAATTTTTTAGTTTTTAAAAGGGCTAAAATATCTCCCTCCTCTACAACCTCACTTAATTGTTTTAAATCTTCTCTTGATGTCTCTTCTTTTCTGACCAATAGATAATTAACATTAAAATCATTAAATAAATTATCTAAAAGTTGAGGATTAGCCATTGAGTAAGCATCGAAAATATAATGGTGAAAATTTCTTTTTTTCCAAGAAGGCCACCAAGCGCCTATCTGAGGAATAAAATCAACATTACTATAATAAGGCAAAAAGAATTTCTCATAATAAATATCAGCAGAAGGACTTACCAAAAGATTACTTTTTTCATTAGATGAAAAAGAATTAAGATGTTCGCTTATTGATTTAAGGTCTTTCATTATCTTTTTTTCTTGCGGAGAATCAATATAATTGATATTTAGATATTCCAGACTGGGATAGATATAAAACACAGAAACAACAAAAACCAGTAAACCATAACTGAAATTAGAATAAAACTTAGAAGTTTTGTTTTTAAACAGCCAGTGAAAGAAAAAATACCATCCTAAAACAAAAAATAAAAGGAAAAAATATTTTACAAAAGCCAAAAAGCGACCATATAAATGAGCATAAACGAATTCGTAAGGCAATTTAATTTTAGAAAATGGCAGCAATAAGGCAAAAATAATAAAAACTGCCGCAAAACTTAACCCTAAAGCAATTATTTTCTGATTATCGCTAAAAAAATCAGATTTTATTTTCTTAAACAAAACTGATAATCCTGCCAAGGCTAGAAAGATAATTGACCAAATGGCTACAAAAGGCAATTTATAATCCAAACTTTCTCCACTGGCTTTTTGAAAAAGTAAAGGCGCTCTTTTTAAAATAGGCTCAAGCGCCAAAGGGGCGGCGTCATTAAGCAAATCTGAAGAATTAACTAAATTGACTAATAAGCCGGGACTAATAAAAATTAGAAGAAAACAATGAATTAAAATAAAAGATTTGAAGCGAGAAGATAAATTATTCTTGGAAAGGCCAAATAAAAAATACATTGCTATTATCATCTCCACTATTAAAAAAGTATAATAATGGCTATAAAAAACTAATGCTCCTAAAAAACCACCCAAAGCATATTTCCACCATTTGCCTGAATCAAAAGAGGTTTCTAAATTACTAATAACATTACCTAAAAACAAAGGAAACCAAATAAAACTAAAAGAAAAAGGTAATACCCCAATGCCAAAAATATTGCTGGCACCAAATTCAGAACAACAAGTATAATTCCTAAATAAAATTACTAAAATTCCAAAAATTAAAGCGTAAAAAGATGGTAAATCAAGGCGTTTAGCCAAATAAAAACTGGCTAAAGCGATACCGACTACAACTAAAAATAAATAGATATTCCACGCAAGAGTAATATCAGAAAATAATAATTTTATAAGAGGGAAAAAATAATAACAGAGAGACGGATAGCCAGTATAATAGGCAAGTCCATTAAAAAGATTAAGAGAAGGAAAAAATAAATGATTTTCAAATGCTTTATTTAAGACATAACTAAAATAAAAATGAGCAACAGTATCGTAATTAACAACCACTTTGCTACTTGATATTAAAAGAAGAAAATAACCAACAAGAAAAATAAAAAGTATTATTAAAGGAAGATATGTTTCTTTAAAGGTCTCTTTCATATCTACATAAATTTCTTGACTAATTTCAGAATCCCCTGTTTCCAGGCTTTGCGGTGAGTCACTCCTTCCCCTGCTTGTTTTATTTCGTTATAATGTTCTAAATACCAATTATATGCTCTGACAAAAGCGTCTTGATTGCTGTATTTGGCTTTCCAATTTAATTTCTTTTGGATTTTTTCGGTGGAAACAAAAGAATCTTTGTCAGCAGTATCATAAACCCATTTATAAAGCGGAGAAAGTTTTAAAGCGAATAAAATAGCCAAAACAAATTTTACTAATCCAGCAGGCGTGGAAATAACCCTTGATTTACTGCCAACTTTTTTGAAAAAACTTTCCAAATCTCCTCTGACAGTAGTAAATTCCATTGCTCCCACATTAAAAACATCATTAACTTTTTCTTTTTCTCCAGTAAGGGCTAAATAAATAGCCTCGCACAAATCAAAAACATCTAATAGTTGATAATGATTATTGCCATTGCCGATAGCGGGAATTTTCTTGTTATCGTGCACCCAATCAAAAAGAATTTCAAAAACCCCTAATCTCGCTGGACCAATAAAAGTTTTTGGCCGGATAATTGGCACACCTAATCCTTTTTCCCGATATTCCTGACAGACTTTTTCCGCCAAAATCTTACTCTCTCCATAAGGACCAACTCCAACTAAAGGATGCTCTTCTAAAATTGGATGAACTTTCGGCACGCCATAGACTGCAGTTGAAGAAATAAAAACAACTCTTTCAATATTATTTTGATAAGCAATATCTAAAACATTTTTAGTCCCATCAACATTAGTGGTAAAAATATCTTCTTTACTCCACAAAGGCAAAGCAGCGGCAGCGTGAACGATCGTCTGAGGTTTTTCTTTTTCAATTAATTCTTCTAATTTTTGCTTATCCCTGACGTCAATCTGATATTTTTTCATACTTTCCGGATAATCCCCTAAAGGAAATTCCGCGATATCCAAACCCAAAACTTCATCTCCTTTCTCTAAAAGATGATGAGTTAAATGATAACCTAAAAATCCTGCTGCCCCAGTAATTAAAACTTTCATATTTTTTATAATTTAAATTTTAAAATAAATAATTAAAACTGAAATAATACCCCAAAGTAAAACGCTAAAAAACAATGGTTTGTCACTCGTAAACGCTTCGGTAGGAGCTCCTTGCTTTTTTACTGTAACTAAATATAAATAACGCATTACTCCATATAAAACCAAAGGAGTAGTATAAATTAAATGATAGGTGCCGAATTTTGCCACTGTTTCTGGAGCTACGGTATAAAGCAAATAAATAGTAGTAGTCAGAATGCTCGAAAAAATCACTAATTGATCCAGCAATAGTTGATTATATTCTCTTAAGACTGAACGGTGATTTACTGCTCCTTCATCTAAAAGTAAAAGCTCTTCTTTTCTCTTGCCGCTGCTTACCAGTAAAGACAAGGTAAGAATCATTAAGAACAAATAAGGAGAAACCGCTACTGAAATACTGCTGGCTCCGGCATAAACTCTCAATAAATAATTCACTGAAACAGCAAAAATATCTACTAGCACTATGTTTTTAAGATAAAAACTATATAAAATATTCCATAAAAGATAAAAAACCAAAATTCCTCCTAAAATTAAATTAATTTTGAAAGCAAAAAACAAAGCCAAAGTTAAAAAAATAAAACTAAAAATCAAAGCGACTTTTGGGCTTAAGGCACCGCTGGCAATTGGTCTTTTTGATTTCAAAGGATGCTTTTTATCTTTTTCTTTATCAATGACATCATTTATTAAATAAATAGCGCCACTTATCAAGCAAAAAATAAGAAAAGTTTTAGTAACTGTCCAGAAAGCCCATTTATTAAACAATAACTGGCTAAAAATCAAAGGGATAAAAACAAAACAATTCTTCAGCCATTGTTTTACCCGAATGCTTATTACAATATTCTTTATCGTTTCTAAAAATTCTTTCATAGATTAGAGATATTTATTTTGTAGACATAATCAATAGATTGATTTTCTCGCTTAATTTCGCCCACTATTTTGCCGTAATGGTTCAGAATTGAATTCAAGGTTAAACAAACCTCTTCTTTATTACTTTTACACCAGTCTTTCCACCAAAAATCACTATAAACTAAAATAGAGATGTCTTTTTCTTTAAAAAGCGCCGCTATCTCTTTAGATTTATTCTCTTCTACCCACCTAAATAAAACATGCTCAGAGATAAACTTTGGTTTTGTCTCCTCTGGTATAAAAAGAAAATAAGTAGGGTCACCAACTATTATACCTGAATTATAATTTTTTTCCAAAATCTGATTAAAATGAAGGAGTTGATAATAATTAATATAACCACCCTTAAATGGTGGGCATAAAATTATATATCCCACAAAAACAATTAAAGAACCAATCCCCGCAACTTTTGTCAAAAATAAAATAAACTTATTCTTAATATCTACATCTCCACTAATTAAAAAACTGGCCACAATAGCAGTAATAAACAAAATAGGAGTAAGGTAAATTATAGTTTTATTAGGCATAAATAAAGCAAGACCTAAAAGAAAAACAATAAAGTATATTAAACATAATAGAAACGGCTTCTTTAAAAACTTCTTTCTAAAAATTATTAAACCTCCAATAGTAAATAATATTAAAAGTGAACCAAGAGGGGAATTTAAATATCTGTGTTTCTCTTGAAGAATGTTATTCAATAAACTCTGCAAACCTCCTAAATTACTAAGATTTCCAGAATATTGAATTTTAAAAATCTCCCAATGTTTTAATATCCAAATAAAATAAGGGACTACAATTATTGTCACTCCTAAAATAAAGAATAATAAAAATTTTAAAATGTTTGGATTTTTTTGTTTGAACCATTCAATTATTAAATACAGGCCGACGGCTAAAATTAGAAAACCTCCATAAAAATGACTCAAAAAAGATAAGGCACTGCTAATCCCTGCCAAAAAATATAAAGCAAGATTTTGTCTCTTTTCTGCTAAAACAATAAAATAAACAGTTAAAATAGTAAAAAATAAAACAAAAATCTCTGGCCGGAATTGAAGGGTTATTATCAAATATAAAGGAATAAATGCCAAATAAATTGTTCCGAAAAGAGCAATTTTTTCATTATTAAACAATTCTTTGGCCAATAAATAAAAAACAAACAATCCTAAAATTCCCATTGTAATTGGCCAAAATTTCACTACCCAAGGAGTGATACCAAACAATTTAATCAGCACGCTCTCTAAAATAATTGGTAAGGGCGGATGAAGAAAAAATACTTCATCTAAACCATCCAAAGGATAAGTAGGATTGCCAAATTTGCCTAAATTAATCCAAGACCACCCTACCGCCGTGTCCCAAGCTTCGTCCATCCAAAAGGCTGGAGTATAAAACATTAGTACAACAAAAAAGAATAAAACAACTAAAAAGAGAATCAGATTGTTACTTTTTCGCATAACATTATTGATTATTTATTGAGACATTGCCATATTATTAAATATAAAATTATCATCACACAAAAAGAAATCTTTTAGATTATTAAAAGATAATAATAGCGTAATGGCGATAATAAAAATTATAACCAATAATGTTCTATTTTTTAAAAACTGTGATAAGGATATTTTTAAACTTCTTTGCATAAAGTAATTTAGAACCCTCGAAAAGATATTAAATTTTGAACATTTTTCTCCCAAGTATAGTTTTCCACTACTTTTTGCCGAGCATTTCTACCTAATTCTTCCCGCAATTTTTTATCTTGAATTAATCTTATTATCCCAGTTGCCAAATTAGTTATATCTCCGGGCTTAACTAACCAAGCTGTTTTTTTATCTTCTAACACTTCTCCAATCTGATCTAAATTTGAGGCCACAATTCCTTTACCCATTGCCATATATTCAAATAGTTTGGTTGGCGAACCGAAAAAAGGTGTGCCATCGGAATTGGGAATATGGGGAGCAACTAAAATATCACAGGCAGCAAGATATTTTGGTATTTCCGTAAATGGGATGGTGCCAGTAAAGGTTACATATTCTGACATTTCACTTTCTTTAATAATATTTTCGCATTTAATTCTTTCTACTCCATCGCCGATAAATAAAAAGTGTATTTTGTATTCTGTATTTTGTATTTTGTTAATAATGGGTTTTACTGCTTGGGATAAAATAGGCATTCCGTGCCAGACCCCAAAAGTAGAAACTGCGCCGATTACTATTTTATTTTCTAAATTATATTTTTTTCTGATTTCTGAGCCGTCAATTTTGGGATTAAACTCATTTGTATCAACGCCATTATAATTAACTAAAATTTTTTCTTCAGGAATTTTTCTTTTTAAAAGTTCATTTTTCATTGGTTTAGAAACTACAATAATCAAATCGGCTTTTTTCAAAGCAGTATTTTCCATAAAATAGCACAATCTTTTTAAAATCAATAACCCGCCCCATTTTTGTCTTATCCAGGGTTCAGAACCATTGTATTCTAACACTAAAGGAATGCCAGTTATCTGAGACAAAGCTGCGCCGCAAACATTAAAAATACTATGCCTTTGATAAATAAATAGAGGTTTTTCTTTTTGAACAATCTTTAAAGCTTTGGGGATAAATCGCCAATTGTAATAAATATCTGGAATTTCCGGTAGATTAAACTTTAAAGGATAGTTAATAATGGTTTTAGCTAAATCTATTTGTGGAACTTCAATAATTCCTGACCCTAAATAATAAATCTGATATCCTAATTTATAAAAAGCTGAAACTATTCCTCTGAAATGAGTAAATGAACCGCCCTGTTGTAACCCCCGAAAATTATCAGTCCGGAGATAAATTATCTCTTTTTTCTCTTTATTTTTTCTATATTTTCTCTTTGGTAAAAAATTAAAAATTATCACTCCTAACCAAGTAAAAATAACTAAAAACAAATCATAAATTAACTCTAGCAGAAAAATTGGAGTGTCAATAAAAATGAGTCTTAAATAAGAAAAACTTTCTTTTCTATTCTGATTATCAATAAAGTATTTTTCATTAGCCCTTGAAAAACAAAGAGCTAACTCCACAAAATATTTGAATTGTTTATCTTGAATATTCCAAGTTCCGGCAATTATTTCTTCGGCTTTCTGAAAAAATACTGAATTAAGCTTTTTTAAATCCAAAATCTTCAGCGTTTTTTTATCTTTTAAAGTTTTAATTGTGTCTAAATTAAAACCGTGATAACTAATAAGAATTATTTTATTATTATCTTTTTTCATTTTTCTGCTTCAATAATTAAATACCAGCCAAACCATTGGGCTAAAAATTCAAAAAAAGTTTTTACTATTTTCCAATTTAAAATTTTAGATAAAAATCTACCTGAAGTTGAGAGACCTGTCTGTCTAGTAATAATTGTAACCTTCCTAAACTTATGAAATAATTCTCGAGCCTGCTTTTTGGTAAAAAGTTTGACTAAGGGTTTTGTTTCATCTCCTCCTTTCTCAATGGCAGAAATTCTATCATTTAAACTTATTTTCATAAATTTTCCCTTCAAAATAAAATCATATAGAAAAACGAAGAGCCAAAAAAATAATGAATTTTTATTATAGAGAGTAATTATGGCTTTTCCCTGAGGTTTCAACACTCTATATATTTCATCGATAGCTTTTTGGGTATCCGGAATATGATGTAATACTCCAAAAGAATATACCACCTCAAATATTTCATCTTCAAATGGCAAGTTTTCAGCATCAGCCACTAATAAATCAGAATGATAACCGTGAAGTTCTAAATTCTTCTTGGTTAGCTCAATAGATTTAGGTGTAATATCAATTCCTGTTAAAATTGCGCCGGCTTTGGCTAATTCTAAGTGATCTGTTCCTGTGCCTACCCCAATTTCTAAAACTTTTTTGCCTTGATATTGACCAAAATTAAGGGTTTTAAGCAACCAAGGTGATTCTATTTCATAGCGATATTTTCTAATATTTTCAAAAAACTCTCTGGTGCCCTCGGGATGCTTAGTAACATCAAAACCAATAGGGTGTTTAGTCCATTGATTAATAGCTTTCTGTTTGTAAATATTATCGTTGATCATTTTTTAATTAATCTGATATTTTATTACTTTTTTATAAAACTGGCTACTAAAATATAAATAATATTGACGTTGGTACCATCTTTCATCTTGTTTTGTTTCCTGTAAGTCTTTGTCTAGTAATTCAGGGTGATTAAGAATTTCTTTGAAACTATGTGCTAAATATTTATTTACTGTAGGATCAAAAAAGAACCATTTATCTTCAATCAAAATTTCTACTATATCATGAGTATCAATTTTATTCTTTCCTCTTCCATGAGGGTGGTCTTTACTATAGAGAGTATAATGCCGCACCTTAAATCCCTCTTTTTCACATAAATATTTCATCACAGTGGCATAACCACCACACCAAGCAAAACCTCCTTTTAGTATCTTGAGAGGCTCATTAGAAGTTTGAGATTTCTCAGGACTAAGACTGTAATAAACAAAATTCATAATATCTTTACATCTTTCTAAAGCATTATATCCATTTTTCCACTTCCAGGCTGTTGTTATCAAAAGAGAATTTTTAGAGGCACGATAGGAAGACATTTTAAATTTCTTGGCAATATTAATATCTTCTATTTTTATATTAGAAAAACCAATTTCTTTTAGCCTCATTTCAATTTCATCTTTATCTGTTTTCCAAACATGGTCTAAACCGCTAAATTGGGGATTTCTGGCATCGGGTGGAATAAGGGCGACTAATAATCCTTTATCAGTTAAAACTCGATATATCTCTGCTAATACCCTTTGAGGATAAGGGGAATGCTCTAAAACATTATCAGCGTATACGCAATCAAAAGAATTATCAGGAAATTCCAAGTGATGAAAATCCATTTTCTTAAATTCTATCTCCGGATATTTTTCTCTAGCTTTGTTCAAAAAATCTTCACTCATATCAATTCCAATAGTTTTGCCAATGATATCATTTAATCGTTTAGTCCAATAACCCGCTCCGCAACCCAAATCTAAAATGTTTTTTCTATCCAAAGGAATTTTATCTTGAGCATAAAATGATTGTTGCCAATTTCTCTTGTCTCCTAAAATAGCTTTCTTGTCGTAAGCTTCCTGAGACTGAAGATGCCGATGATAATAATTTTCACTCTGAATTAATTTCTTTTGCTTTTGATATTCCTTCACTATCTCGCTAATAGTTTTAAAATTAATAGTATGATTTTGGGACAAATATTTAAACAATTTTTCTAATTCCTTTAAATCAATATTCTGTTTAGTATGACCGATGGCAGTTAAAACTATTTCCTCACTAGGAAGAATAAGTGTCTTGCGATTTATAAATCGCTCAATTTTATTTAAAACTTTTAAGTAAAGATGATATATTTTATTTAAAATCTGGTTATGAAAAGGATTGGGCGGATAAAGAGATAAATCAAAGCGTAAAAAAGAATATTTTCTTTGGAAAAGAAAAGGAAAAATAAATTTTTTCCATTTTCTAAAATTACTATTATCTAAGGTCCATTTTTCTTGACCATTAGATAAAATGGGAATTTCTAATATTTCCGCTTCACCCCAAGGAGCCAAATAATTAATATTATATTTACTGGCAAAATATGGTTGATGATTACTATAAGCTTCACGGAAATCAAACTGATATTCTTTACTATAACCACCTTTCCATACAGAGGAATCGGCTAGAATACCTAATTTACTGAATATTTCAAAAATTTCTTTATTTGGCTGAATTTGATACTTTCCAGCGCGGAAAACTATTGCTTGATAATCAGGGTTTAGGGGCTTTAAAATTCGTTCTAAATCAGTTTTACACCGCTTCAAAATCTCTTCTTTATCTAATGGCGCCTCGTAAATTCTTTGATATTTCTCATCCCAAAACCAAACATTAGTTTTAGCATCGTGTCTCGCTCCACATTCTGGAAGCCAACTCGGATGTAAATGAATTTGGACATCGTGTCCTCTTTTAATTATCTCTTGCCATTGTTTTGCCATTTTTAGAGCAATTTGCGGCAGATTCTTTTGACACCAATAATATTCGCCTAGCTCAACAAAAAATGATAATTTTACCTGATATTTTTCAGCTAAATCTAAGAGTTTTTCTGTTGGAATAAAAATATCATTTTCCCAATTTATTTCTGTACTTTCTGGAAGAGGCTGCCAAGTTTCGTAATCTAAGGTAAAAACCATTTGTTTACCCATATTTTTAATTGTTTTATCTTATTAAGAACTTTTTCTTTGAAAGGATTCAAAATTTTAATACCACCATAGCAAAATAATTCTTCCCCCCCAAAACGACTTTTAAACAATTTTATACCTCTTAGTTTTTGGTCTTCATCTACTAAAGAAACTCCGCCAAAATCATAAATTTTATAACCTTCCTGTTTAAATAATTGAATCAGGTGCCAATGTAATAAATTACCAGAACCTCTTATTAATTGATTAGCCGTAGCCCCCTTAAAATATAGTATTTTATCACCGTAACACAGCATAAAAGCCGCTGCTAGGGGCTTATTTTGATATTTCGCAATGAAAATACGTGCCATTTTGAAAGGGCCAAATGCATTATAATAGGCAGATAGCAATCTAAGAGGTGTAGGTATTTTATTGGATCGGGCATAAGTTTCGCAAGATAAATCATAAAATAATTTAACATTGTTAGTTTCTTCTATAGTCACGCCTATTTTTTGTGCATATCTAATATCATTTCTATGTTTTTTATGGATATCTTTCCAAATTAACTCAATCTCCTTAGTCAAATCCACAAGATAAGTATTATATTTATAGATGTGAGTAAACTTTAAATGTTCCAGTATCTTTTTGTTGGTCAATCTACTATGAGCAAAATCTAAATAATCTATTTTAAGAGGATGTAATTTTTCTAAAGCATTCTCCATCATAAAATATACCTCTTCACGATTTTGGCTAGAATTTATTACAGGTTCGGATACTATTTTTATTATCCTCCCTAATACAGAAAAATGTATAAAAACAAGCCAAGTAGCAACCCAATCATTATTTTCACTGATGCTTAAAAATAGAGGTCTAGTTCTAATTGTGGAATGTACTAAGGCCCAATCAAAAGTCTGACTGATACTATTAGAAGAAATGGCACGTTTATTCCATTCTTCTTTTCTTGACGAAATCTCCTGTAATGAATATAAATTCACTTTAAGCATAAAACATTATATTTTAAGAAGTAAAAATGCAATCTTATTAATTTCTTGCTCCGTAAGGTAGGGATTAATTTCTAAAAGTAATAAGGTTGAAGCTAAAAAAGAAATATTTTCAGTTGTGTGATTTATCATACACGTCTGAAAAGCTGGCCATGTTTCGCGTAATAATAAACCTTGCTTCTTCAGTTGCGATATTAATTTGCCGATATCACGATTTTGAATTTGTAATGGTAAAAAAGTTCCTACATTAATATCCTCGCTCTTGCTATTAATATTATAGTATAAATATAATATCTTACGCTTAAGTATTTGTATAATTGCCATTCTGCTTTTGTTATTCTCATCTAATTTTCTAAGTTGTTTTCTGATAGAATAGATAGTTAACGATAGCGGTATAATATTCATATCTAAAAATGAATCTTTGCTCAACGCTAAACTGCTATTATTTTCTGAATTATTTTTTGTGGATACGAAAAGATTTTTGAAAAATACTAAAGGTTTTAAACAATAATCAGGGATATTTATTAACCACCATTTAAAAATGCTACGATTGGGTCTGTCATAGATCATTTTATCAACACAAAGTTTGTAATAATACACACTCGTCACAATAAATTTATAAAATCTTCTCCAGAGTTTATTATTTATTTTGTATTCATTACTTATCTCTACTTTAATCTGTTTAAAAAGTGTCTCGTTGTTCGTACCAATAGCACCTCCTCCAAAAGCAAGTGTATTTTTAGTAAAAGAAAAAATTGAAGCATCTCCTATACTCCCAACTCTCTTGCCTTGATGCCATGCACCCAATGATTGACTGCAATCTTCTATTAAAAATAAGTGATTTTTTTGAGTAAACTCTTTTAGATTATTAATATCAGGATATACAAAACCGAAATAATGAACGAACAAAATGGCGGCACTAGCAGAAGTTATCTTTTGCCTAGCGTCATTTAAATTTAATGACAGATCTGAAATATTTACGTCCACGAAGACGGGCCTTGCTCCCGCTTTTAATATGGCATCAATAACTGAATTGCAAATAAATGCAGGAATTAAAATCTCCTTTCCTTCTAACTTTAAAGTCTTTATTAATAAATATAAAGCAGTCCTTCCGAAAGAGGTTATACAATGATACTTACAACCAGTGTATTTTTCTAAAAAATCAATATTAATAGTAGTAATAATTTGAAATTATAGTAAAAATTTCTATTATTGAAATATCTCTATCTTACAATATTTAACTTTGCTAAAATAAGTTCTTTGCAAGAGTCAAATAGATTTGCAGGAAAATACAACAATTTATAAATTATCGAACTAACGCTATAATTATAAAATACCATTTTTTCTAATTTAAAATCACTTAAAGACGCTAAATCTCTTATCTCATTAGCAGTATATTCGTGATGGTGGCCAGTAAAAGGTGGCTCTGATTGATAAATAGTTCTAATAGGAGAAAGAATGGATTGTCCTGCCATTAATTTTATTCTGTTTGGCCAATAGGCTATATTAGGAACTTCTAAAACTAAACTTCCGTTAGGAGCTAGAACCTGTTTAATGTTTTCGAATAGAGATTTTGGCGAATGGGCTAAATGCTCTAAAACAGCTAAGCAAAGAATAACATCGTATTTATCTTTTTGTCTTTCTGCAGAAAGGGGTACTGTAAAATCTATGTTATTTACCATTACTCCTTCTTGTATCAAAAATTCAATTAGTTTATTGAATATATCGCCGTAGTATTTATATGCATCAACAGCTACCACTTCATAACCTAACCGTTTAAAACACAAAGAAAAATTACAGAATAAAGAACCGATATCTAAAATTTGGATTTTCTGCTTCTCCGATACATCTGGTAATAATTTATATATCTCCCAAGCTCGTGTCCAAGATTTTTCTAAATAATTTTCAACATCATAATATTTATAATCATAATCATGGATAGCTAAAATATCTTTCAATTCTCCATTGACCGGTCTAATTGCTAAAATATCTTCTAAACATTGATAGTATATTGCCCTAAACTTCTTTTTATTAATTTTCATTTCTTTTAGTTAAGTTATTTTTTATTAACTTAATTTCGGTAATATCCATTATTAATAATTGTCTTAATTGGACTTTTTGAATTCTCTGCAAATATAAATAGTATAAAACAAAAGTTAAGAAATAAGCTAATAAAGACGTTAAAGCAGCGACTACAAAACCGTAGTGTGGAATTAGAATTATATTTAAAATAATATTAATCAGAAAACCTGGAATCCAAATAATAACAACTAACCAAGGTAATCCCTTAGAAGCAAAATATTGCAAAAGAATACTTGTAATCGCCCAAAAATAAGTAGCAGGCAGTAAAATATAAAAAGCAGGTAGAGCTGCACTAAAATTTTTACCAAATACTAAAGGAATAAGCCAGCCGCCAAAAATAAAACCTAAAATAACAATACTGCCGATAACAAAAGACACTATTCTGGTAACTTTGAGAGTGGTCTCTAGCCCTTCTTTTTGATTTTCAGTAATTTTTGGGAATAAAACCAAAGTAATACTCGAAATTAAAAGCAAAATTCCATCGCAAAAGCCAACTGCCAAAGAATACCAGCCAACTTCTTCCAGTCCCCGAAAATAATT
>Ga0116166_1002343_pt1 | contig 15831 bp, 12 predicted proteins | sample AD_JPNMR2_MetaG_FD_89884 | JGI IMG/M metagenome (GOLD analysis project Ga0116166, IMG submission 89884) | Active sludge microbial communities of municipal wastewater-treating anaerobic digesters from Japan - AD_JPNMR2_MetaG | ecosystem: Engineered > Bioreactor > Anaerobic > Digestate | place...
AGGGATACGGGCCAGATCTCCGGCGCGGGGATATGGGCGGGTTCCGGCAAGGGAGAACCGGGTTCGCGCAGAGCCAGGCAGGCCTTCCAGAAGGGAGTGAACACACGATACGGTTTCTCTTCCTGGTTCAAAACCTGCCACGGCTCATACAGCAGCGAACCGTTGAAACTCTCGATCGTCAGCCCGCGCGCCCGGAACTCGGCCTTGACCTCCGCGTCGCAAGCCACCGCCGCCGGTTCGTAGCGCCGGTTCCAGAAGACGGCTTCCGCATGGCATTCTTCAGCCACCTGCCGCAAAACGGAGAGGGGATCGCCCGTCCGTACTATCAGCCGCGAGCCCGCCCGGCGCAAATCCGCGTCCAAGCTGTGAAGGGAATAATGCAGCCACCAGCGGCCCGCGCCTCCGGGCGATCCGTATTTTTCCCCCGCTTCCTGCATGATGAAAACCGGGACCACCGGCGCGCCGCGTTCCACCGCTTCCCACAGGGCGGGATTGTCCGCCAGGCGTAGATCGTTTCGAAACCAGACGAGGGTGGAGGGTGGACTCATGCCGGAATCTCGATGCAGTCATTTCCGCGAAAGCGGGAATCCAGTTTTTCTCAGGATAAAATTCCAAGAACTCTGGATCATGTATCCAATCTTGTTAGGGGCACATGGCCACGTGCCCCTACATTATAACCAACTCATCTTTCTTTTCCCTCACCCCGGCCCTCTCCCAGAGGGAGAGGGAAAAACCTGCATTCGATCGTTGTCTGATCATCCATATGCGCGGATTTCGAACACATGCGCCGAGGCCGCGCCGTTCGTGGCGTGGATCACCAGCCGGAGGCCCGTGGCTTCGCGCGCGTCGAAGCGGTGGACGCGTTTGCGTTGATAATTGCCTTCCACCTTCGCCACGGTTTCGGCGCTTTCTCCATGCAGGACCTGCAGTTCATAATCCTTCACGGTTTCCGTCTGCGGCCCCCAAACCTGATACCGGTGGGCCGATTCGCTGTGCGTCAAGGTCAGTTGCCGGTTCAAGCCGGTATCGAAGACGAGATGCACTTCCCGGATTTTTTGCGCCGCTTGGAAATCCAATCTCAGCCATTGTGGCATGCCCGCGTTGGGATCGGAACTCCACCGGTTCGCCCGCGGCCCCACGCCCCGGTGGATGCCGTTAATCACGTTCTCCGCGCCGCGCCCGTCCGGCATCGCACTGGAGGCAGACGCGGCGGCCTTCCGCGCGAGGTCATGGGGATCGGAGTTGGTCACGCCGATGATGTACGCGTCATCCTTAAGCAACTGCTGTTGCAATTCCTGGATGCCTTCCTTGCCCAACTCCCGGGGCGCGCATTGGTGCTTGACGCACAGCGCCGCCGCCGTCCCCGCCGCCTGCCCCAACACCGCGCAGGTGCCCATCACCCGCGTGCTGCCGAACGCCACATGCGAGGTGCTGATGTTCCGCCCCGCGAACAACAGGTTGGCGATGTTCCGGGAATACACGCAGCGGAAGGGGATGTTATACATCGGCGTGTTAACCGAGACGGCCGGAGGCTCCTCGGTGTGGATGCCCGCGGGGGGATGCAGATCGATCGGCCAGCCGCCATAGGCCACGCCATCCTCGAACACTTCGCCGTTCTTGACGTCCTGCTCCCGCAAGATGTAATCGCCGATGAACCGGCGGCTTTCCCGTTTCCCGGGGACTGCTCCAACCCACTCCAACGCCCAATTTTCACTGTCTTTGTAATGCCCGCTGTTCTTGATCAGATCCCAAATGCCCAACGCCGTGGCGAGCAGTTCGTCCCGGATCCTCTCGTTGTCCTTGATGATATCCAGTTCCCCGCCCCACTCGTTCCACCAGAAGCCGTACTCATACGAACCGATACCCCGGTGCGGCAGCGGTCCGGTAAACTTATGGGCCCAGGCGGGGGGTTTGAACGGCATGGGCCGGTCATATTTCCGCCCGATGAACAAAATCGAACTGCCCATGGTTTTCCGGTCCGCCACGGGAGGCGCCATGGATTCACCGAATTCGCTCTGCGCTTCGCGGCCCACGCGGTATTCAGCTCCCGCCTCCGCCCCCAGCCGCCCATCGCCGCTGCAATCGATAAAGAGCGGCGCGCGGAGGGTGAACGCGTCCTCCGTGCTGGGACGCGAAGCCAGCACCGCGTGGATTTCGTGTTCGTTTTTCATCACCACGCCATCGCAAAACGTGTTGAGCAGCAGGGTGATGTTGGGCTCCTGGCGCACCCAATCCAGCAGCAGAATGTCAAACACGCTGGCGCTGCGCTGGGGATTCCATACCGCCGTTTCCAGCCGGATCTCCTCCAGGATACCCGACTCGCGCGAGTCGGTGTCCTTGCGTCCGCCGTGCCGGTCCGCCCCCACGATGTGCATGCGCACTTCGCTGGAGGCGTTGCCGCCCAGTACCGGGCGGTCCTGGACCAGCACCACGCGCGCGCCGTTGCGCGCGGCGGCGATCGCGGCGCAAACGCCCGCCATCCCCCCGCCCACGATGACGATATCCGTTTCCATTTCATAGGAGGTGACGAGGCCGCCGCTTTTCCGGACTGTCATGGCTGTTTCCTGACTTGAAACCGTCTCTACCGCATGGGATACAGAAACCACGCCGCCGGCCAGCAACCCGGTTCCGGCCAGCTTGATGAACTCCCGCCGCGCGACCGGGGATTTTTGGGATTGGAGATCGGACATGGATGATTCTCCTCTACACAAGTATTTTCCGCAGAGTTCTGCCGTATCTTAATGATGAATCTATCAAGCCGTTGTGGATAGGACTCCGGCGCATGAAGGACAAGGGGGACGCTGAAAAACGTGCTCCTACTTTTGTATACGTAAGGGTGTTGGATTCTATCGGCAGGATTTTGCGTGGTGTACTGGTTTCTATCACTCCGGCCCTCTCCGGAGGGAGAGGGAAGATAAGTCTCCCGGGGGGAAGGGGGGAGAAAAGGAAGGTTGTTGGTTTTGTGTTAGGTTGGGCAGAGGTGAGTATCGTCCGAGGTTAATTCGCCCAGGGGTGAATTATGCCCAGGGCCCAAGGTTGAATTATGCCCAGGGGTGGATTGTGCCCAGGATTGATTCGGCCCAGGGTTGAATTATGCCCAGGGTTGAAACCCTGGGCTGCTGTATGGCGGCCCCTTGAAAGGGGCGCTGGGGAAGAAAGGGAGTAATAGGCTTGCGGGGGGAAGGAGGAGAAAAGCGAGGTTGTTGATTTTGTGTTAGGTTTGGCAGAAGTGAGTATCGTCTGAGGTTAATTCGCCCAGGGGTGGATTGTGCCCAGGATTGATTCGGCCCAGGGTTGAATTATGCCCAGGGTTGAAACCCTGGGCTGCTGTATGGCGGCCCCTTGAAAGGGGCGCTGGAGAGGAAGGAGTGAAGAAAGCGGAATTCGAGAAGTGAAAACGTGAAGAAAAGATTTTTTTTCTTCACCCCGGCCCGATCCCACGGGGAGAGGGAACGCCAATGATGGCTTTTTATACATAGGAACGTGTTTCGGAATCCATGCCTCCGCGCGATTCGTATTGTATGCCGGATCGATTCTGATCCTCTTTATGTTTTCCCATCATCTCACACCCAATTATCACCACTCCCCCTGGGAGAGAGCTAGGTCGTTCCATATCAGGGTGAGGGAAGCCCTGAAAGGGCGAAATTCATCCCTTTTCCACAACCGGGCAACTCTTGCGCCACTCAATATTCCTTCCTCAGCACATGAGAAAGGGCCACGGCTTTTTCGTAGCGGGTGGGATATTCATCGTCCGGAAAGAGGACCAGCATCGCTTCCTGCACCAGGCCGGGAACACCGTCCGCGTCCACCGTGTGGCAGGCCGCGCATTTGACCGGCCCCGCCGAACCGTCCGGGTTCAGACTGGCCGCCTGCTGATGCGTGGTGGGATCGGGCCCTAAGGGATTCACAGGATGCAGGCCGTGCGTGGATTGATGGCACGACTGGCACGCCAGGCCGCTATGCCCTTTCGAATAGCGCATCAGTGAATATTTCTTCTCCTGGTCGATAGGAAAATACGATCCGCCCAGGCTCTCCACGAAAGGCGGCTTGTGGCAATCCGCGCATTTGGGTTCGCCTGCCGCCAGCCAAAAATCCCCCGCGTCGCTGACCCGGCCGTAAGGCTCCACCGGCGGATCTTCCCACACCGCTCGTACCCTGTCCACCGGGGAGACCTTAGGATCCCAAAAATCGGCCGTGCCCCAATCCGCGTAACGGCCGCCGTCCATCGACTGGAATGCCTCCGTAATTGTATCCATCGGCTGGTTGCGCAGGGTCTCGCCCGCCTGGTCGAAGTTCTCCAGCGCGTCCGCCTTATATAGCAGGCGCGAGCCTACGTTGTGGCAATTCGTGCAGTACAACCCCTGGCCATCGTTCATCACGTTTTGCAACATCCAAGTCCCCACCGCGTTCAAGTGGCTGCGGGTGGAAACCATCTGGCGGTGGCGCGGATTGGAATGCACGTCGCGGCCGATAAAGCAGCCGCCCCAGAACTGCCGCACGTCGCCGGTGCGCACGCCCTTGAACCGCCCGAAATCATCCACCGGGTAATGTTCCAGCGAGCCGTTTTGCCAATGCGCGGGATGGCACACCTGGCAATTCGCCGGGCGGCCGAATTTGTCCGGCTCGGGTGTGGTCCGCAGGTGGCTCACATGGATCGACACTGTCAAAGGATCGGTCACGCCGCGCAGGACGCCCAGTACGTTGTCGGCATGGCATTCCTGGCATTTGACGGGAGGACGGCCCAGACGCGTGGCCGACGCGCCGGTGGTGTCATTCGGGTTGTAATTCGAAAGAAAATCCGTCCCGATGCGCTTGTCGTGGATTTCCAGCATGCTGATCGACGCCGCCTTCACGCTGGCGTAGTAATCGGAAGTGTTGGAAAATGTGTCTTTCCAGTAATCGTACTCTTTTTTGTAGAGTTGGAATTCATCCCCGTTCGCCACATAACTGGAATGGCAGCGTGTGCACGCCGGGGTGTCGATGGGATTCGTCCCGATAAATGAAACCGGCAGGCCGTTGGCGTGGCGCACCGGCGTGAGTTCCGCCAAGCGCGCCTTGCCATTCCCGTCGCGGTCCTGCCATTGCTTCAGGCTGACGCGCGCGATCTGGTAGGGCCGGAGCATTTCTTCCCGGACCGCCCGGATGTGAGGCGTGGCGCCATCGAACAGGGCCGTCAAAGGCAGGCCCAACGCTTCCCATAGATACCGCTGCCCGAGGGGGATGGCGATTTCTGTTTTTCCATCGTTCAGAAAAGTATAAACAATGGTCCCCTGCTCTCCCGTAAAATCGAGCACGTCGAAGCTGATTGGTTTGCCCGTGGGGCCATGATCCAGAGGAATCTGGATATCCGGCCCGACGAACAACCGCTTCATTGCCCCTTCCGGCTTGAATTTCAACGGCGCTTCGGCGTAGGTGAAGAGCTGGCTGAACTCGTGATTGGCGAACGAATCGATGGGATCGGTGGTGGTCCCGTTGCCGTTTACGTCGTAGGGGACATTCCAGTACAGCATTTTGGGGCCTTCCGAAAAAGTGTTCTGGTCATGCTCATACCACAACACCCATCCTTGCTCCTGGAGATGCTCCGGCCGGAGCAACTGCGGCTTCTCTTTGGGATCTTTGCTGGTTTTCACGATCTGCGCCAGCACGCTGTTATAAGGCGGCAAGACGCAGCAATAGGAGATATCGAATCCGGTGCAGTGCATGCCCAGTTCATAAAAGATCATGATGTTGTAATCGTTCGGCGGAATTCCCCATTGGGCCTGCGCACCGCCGCACACGAAAAAGATCCCTATGAAAACCACGACACAATGTTTCATGTTCCCTATCACCTTAAGAGCCACTGGTTGCGAGACCCAGGTCCCCGCTTCAAGGAAAAAAAGATTGTACACCTTCTCACGGGGGAAGTGAGCCGGGATTCGTATTCTGGTCCAATAAAGAATGATTGTTTATGGCGGGCTACGCTGCGCTTTGAGCCTACCCTACATTGGCAGGAATGATCGGATGGATTACGCGCCACGCGCTAATCCATCCTACGATTCCCGCGAAAACCGGGGGGAAATGGGCAGCGATAGGCTTTCCCTCACCCCGGCCCTCTCCCGGGGAGAGGGAGCAGAAATGGGGGCGGGTTCGTTTGTGTAAATCCGCATAGTTGAGTACCGAGATCTTGGTCTGTATATTTATGACCGTTCCGTGCCGCAATCCGGACCGATTTACTCTCTCCCCCCTCGCCCAACCATCCTTCTCCAATCCCTTTCATGTGGACACTGGGTTGTTTTGTATGGCATAATCGCATGGCATGACGGTCAAGAACGCAGAAAAGAAAGGTGTATCCTGCTTATGACGAAACCCACCCGGCGGCAATTTTTGAAACGATCCAGCCTCGCCGCCGCGGGGCTGATGACCGGCACGCGGATTTTGAATCCCGGCCGGTTGAGGGCCGATGAGGTCTCCGGCCGACCGCCCAATATCATCTTCATCCTGGCCGATGATTTGGGCTACGGCGACGTAGGCTGCTACGGTCAGAAAGTCATCCAGACGCCCCACCTCGACCAGATGGCCAGCGAAGGCATCCGCTTCACCCAATGCTACGCGGGCAGCACCGTTTGCGCCCCCTCCCGGTGCTGCCTGATGACCGGCCTGCATACCGGCCACGCGCGCATCCGGGGCAATAAACTCCACCCCCTGCTTCCGGAAGACACCACCATTGCCGAAGTGCTGAAGAACGCCGGCTATACGACCGGGATCGTGGGCAAGTGGGGTTTGGGTGAACCGGACACGACCGGCATTCCCAACCGCCAAGGCTTCGACTATTGGTTTGGATTTCTGAACCAAAGCCGCGCCCATAATTATTACCCCGATTACGTTTGGAAGAACACGGAACGCTTTTTCTTCGACCGTTGGACCTACACGCACACCGCCTTCACTCAGGAAGCCCTTGATTTCGTCCGGCGAAGCCACGGGCAGCCTTTTTTCCTCTATCTGGCCTACACCATTCCCCACGCCTTCAATGAAGGAGGAGTGAATGGCATGCCCATCCCCAGCGACCAGCCGTACAGCGATCAACCCTGGCCGCAGAACGAAAAAAACCGTGCCGCCATGATCACCCTGATGGACGCGGATATCGGCCGCCTCTTCACGCTGCTCAAGGAACTGGGATTGGACGAAAACACCATTGTTTTTTTCAGCAGTGATAATGGCCCGCACCGCGAAGGCGGTACCAATCCCGATTTCTTTGACAGCAACGGCCCCCTGCGCGGTATCAAGCGCGACCTGTACGAAGGGGGTATCCGCGTCCCCATGATCGTCCGCTGGCCCGGCCATCTCCCGGCGGGGGCGGTCAGCGATCAGGTTTGGGCCTTTTGGGACTTTCCCGCCACCGCGGCGGAACTGGCGGGAACCCGCCTGCCCAATCCCGGGGACGGAATTTCCATGGTTGACGCCTTATTCCAACGCCCGCAGCAAAACCACGAATACCTGTACTGGGAATTTCACGAACAAGGGGGCAAGCAAGCCATCCGGATGGGAAAATGGAAAGCGGTGCGCCTGGGATGGAAACCCCCGGTCGAACTCTACGACCTGGAGACGGATTTGGGCGAAACCACAGACATCGCCGCGCACCATCCCGATCTCATCGAGAAAATGGGCACATTGTTCCGTCAAGCGCGTACGGAGAACAGTTTTTATCCCATTCCCACATAAGCCAGACGGGATCCACCCCTCGATTTCGGCCCATAATCAAAAAAGGGGCCGCTACCGGGGGAATATCAGTTAAGGCCAGGTAGCGGCCCGGAGGTTGGAAGCCCAGAGTAACAATATAGAATTCGAAAAATTTGTCAAGAAAGATTTGTGATGTTGCGATATTTTTTTTTCTTATGATTCAGATTCGTCAAAGTGGTGCTATATTCTATTGCAATTCTATTGCACAATTTATATAAATTATGTGTTATATATAATTAATCGACAGCCCGGTACCGGCAATCTTTCCAATACGATACATCTTTTCTTTGTGAGCGTCCATTTACGGCTCGCAGTATAAAGAAGCCTATCGTCAAGCCTATCGTCATTTCTTGGTGTCCCCGACCTCGACGTTCTCTTCGCATGGAAGGGCAAGACTGATGCCAAGCCGATTCATTTGGCGAGGAATGCAGGATGATAGCCGTTCCCCAGGAGAGTCACTTTTCCGGACCACTCCCTGACTCCCGCGGGTGGGAGAGGGAATTGTAAAGCGACCCAATTTCAGGTTTTTATAAAAAACTCTTATTTAAAAAATAGAATGGTAAGAATAGATGGCATTTGGGGATGAAGTTTCTATCTCTTTTCAAGGAGATTGTATCCGCCAGGCCCGGTTGCATTTCCCCACAAGACAAGTGATTTCGTAATTGATGGTACCAGCCCAGCGGGCCAAGTCATCCGCGGAGATGCTCTTATCCCCTTGCCGGCCCATCAGCACCACCGTATCGCCCGGTTGCACATCCGGCACGTGGCTGACATCCACAGTGGTCATGTCCATAGAGATCCGCCCCACCACCGGGCACGGGATGCCCCGGATCAAGACCGTCGCCCGGTCCGAAAACGCCCGCAAATAGCCGTCGGCATATCCTACGGGCAAGGTAGCGATCAGCCGGTCGCAGTCCAGCCGGACCGTCCGGCCGTAGCCGATCGTGGATTCCGCCGGCACCCAGCGCACCTGTGCCACCCGGGTAATCCATTGCATGACCGGTTGCAGTGTTCCCGGCGGGGGCGCATCGGGCGAAGGAGCCAGGCCGTACGAGACAATACCCAGCCGCACCATTTCCTGGTGGCTGTCTGGCAAACGCAAAGCGCCGGCGCTGTTGGCGGCATGGCGGATCACCGGTTCCGGCAGAGAGGGCTGGATGCGCCGCACGTCGTGGTTGAACCGTTCCAGCGCTTCCCGCGTTTGCTGAAGATCCGCTTCGTCCGCGCAGGGGAAATGCGTCATGACGCCCCGGATCCGCAAGCCTTCGAGCCGGCATGCTTCCCGCAATTCTTCAAGTTGGCGGGGGAGAGAAAAACCCATCCGTCCGATGCCCACATCCAGTTTCAGATGGACCGGAAACGGGCGGTGCCCGTTGAGCCCTACGCGGGAGAAAGCCTTTGCTTGTTGGAGGGATCCAATCACCTCTTCCACGTCCCAGGCGCGGGCTTCAACGGCTTCTTCGAGGGTGGCGGGCCGCAACCGTAACAGGGTGACGGGCAAGTTCATCCGGCGGACGAGTTCGGCTTCCCAGTTGTCGGTGATGCCCACTACTGGGATGCCGCACGCGGCGGCCACTGGGGCCAACAAGTCCAATCCATGCCCGTAGGCGTCGGCCTTGAGCACCGCGCAGATCCGGCATCCGGGTGACAATCCGGCGCGCAAGACGTTCAGATTGTGTTCGTACGCTCGCCGATCGATCAAAACTTGTGTATGATGAAGCATGGCCTTTCCTGATATTCAGTACGCAAGATCGGTTGATTATGTTGCCTCCGGCCGCGGGGATAATCCCCCCGCGGAATCCACGGACGCGATGGAGGAGCACACACCCGCCATGGCTGCCTGCACCGACGCTTTATCCCGAAGTTGGTCTCATGCGATCCGGTTGACGTTTCAACCGTTCCGTTTGGTATTCTGGCTCAAGGCGACTCTGCTGGTTTTTTTGATTCAGGGAATATCGCTTTTGAATTTTCATCTCGATTACGAAGCCCTTATGGATTCCAATTACGAAACATGGGTTGAAGAAGCCATGCGCCAAATGCCGGTACTTGTGACCTTGCTCGGGATATATTTCATCCTGGCGATCTTATTCGATTTCCTGTACGCTGTTTCCCGGTTTTTGTTCTATGACGGCATCGCGCAAGGGATGGTGACTTACTTTATTTCCTTTCACCGTCTCTTGCCCCAGATTGTCGCTTTTTTCTTGTGGTATTTCATCGTCAAAGCTCTGTTTGTTTTTATGGCGGGGTTGGGGTTCGTGGTCATGGTGTTGGCGGCCTGGATGTTATCGGCCGCCTTCGAACAAACCACCGCACTGATTTTGATAATTTCCCTGAATGTCCTCCTGCTGACGATCCTGGGCGTTTTCGTGGCGTTCTATCTCGTCATGCTCAATTCGATGGTCGCGCCGCTTATGGCCATTCTGAAACTGGGGATTTTCGCGGCCTGGCGGATCTCGTTGCGCTTGGCTCTGGAAAACATGGGGGAATTTTTGGGCTATGCCTTTTTCCGTTTTCTGATCGTCCTTGGTTATGCTTTCCTCCTGTTTTGGATCAGCCTGATTGTGGGAATTCTCAGTTTCGGCTTGTATAAACCCTCCTTCAATCCGTTGGAATTGGGCGTTTCCCGCGTTGTCCTCCTGTGGCTGATTTCCCTTCCGTTCGATTTTTTCCTGACCTGGATTCTGCTTCCGGTGCCTGTCTGGCAAAATGCCTATGCCCTCTCCTTTATGGCCCAATTGACGGGTGCGGAGGAATTAGAACCCCATGGAGGCGAAACGGACATAAAAAAACCGGAATTCGAGGAACCGATTCCGGGGGCTGGACCGTCCGAAGCCATACGCACCGCCTTTACGGATATTCCCATTTCTCCGGGAAATTCTTCCTCTACCGGGGAAACGAACGAAGCTCCACCCTCAGGCGGATCAATCCTCTTTCCGCCGCCCCCGCCGGGAGCGTGAGCCGCATCCCTCGCTACGGCCAGATTTCCTCCATGGCCTCCGCGTAGGCATGGAAGGCAGTTTCATCAAACAACACGAACCGTACCAGCTGAATGGCGGGCTGTGTTTCCAAGAACTCCTTCACCGTTCTGAGGGCCACCCGCGCCGCTTCCCGGACCGGGTAGCGGTACGCTCCCGTGCTGATCGAGGGAAACGCAATAGTCCGGAGACCATGTTCCACCGCGATTTCGAGACTTCGGCGGTAACAGCGGGCTAGAAGATCGGCCTCGCCAGAGGACCCGCCGCGATATACCGGTCCCACGGCGTGAATGACATAGCGGGCCTTCAGATTGCCGCCGGTGGTGATCTTCGCGTCTCCGGCCGCGCATCCTCCCAGCCGCCGGCATTCTTCCAAGATGGCTGGACCGCCAGCGCGGTGGATGGCCCCGTCAACGCCGCCCCCGCCCAACAAGGAGCTGTTGGCGGCGTTGACAATGGCATCCGTATCCTGCCGGGTGATGTCTCCCTGAACTAATTCGACCTGGGATGACAAAACGGCCCGTTTCATTGTACCCGCAGATAGCTCTTGATTTCCTGCACGCCCTCGGTGGTATGGGCGGTTTGGATGACTTGCGCTTTCACGGCGTCGCTCGGCACTTGGCCGTCCAGCGACACGATTCCTTTATACACATTGATCTGGATGGAGAAAGGTCCCGGCGGCCCCATAGGGGATTCGAGTGATGCCTTGATCCGTTCCGCGATGGTTTGGTCGTCCATGGCGGTCCTTCGGGAAGCGGTGGCGCATCCGAGCAGGGAGACACACACCACACCCACCATCACGAACAGCATGAATCGCTTGTACTTCATAGTTCCCTCCAATACCAATAGAATGACCGGACCGTCCGGTCTGGAACGGACACCGGTTGGATAGCAACTATCATACGAATCCTTCTCCTGGCAGGCAAGCGGGTCATGATCTTTCCCCGAAGCGATTGGCATTTATTACCCTTGTTACTGATGGGTCTCCTCGGCTGGTGCCAGGGAGGCTGCGCCACCATCCCCTCGAATCCCCAGGCCGCCGCGTTGGCGCTCCGCCCGGCTCATCATCAACTGATCTACACCTCGACCCGGGACTGGACCGTCCAAGCGGGTCCAATGGAACCGGACAGCCGGCGGGTGATCCTAACGCCTGCGGATTCAGCGCCTGGCGGAAATTCCCCGGCGGACGATGATCCTATCCTGCTGGATTATTTTCCCTGTCCAGACCACGAACGGCATCCCGGATTGTTGATCTCGCCCATCCTGGGGGGGCGCAACCGGATCGCGAATCATTTTGCCCGGTATTTCGCGCGCCACGGGTACCATTGCGCCGTGGTGCACCGTCCCAAGGACCTGACGCGGGATATTCAAAGTCCGGAGCAACTGGATGAGCGCCTGCGGCTGGCGGTCATCCGCGACCGGGTGGCACTCGATTGGCTGAGCCGCCAGCCGGAGGTCGATCCCGGCGCGCTCGGCAGTTTCGGCATCAGTTACGGGGGAATTAAGAACACGGTCCTGGCGGGTGTGGACGGCCGTCTGAAGGCCAACGTGATCGCGCTGGCGGGCGGCGACCTGCCTACTATCCTATCGCAGAGCAACTTGCCTGAGTTGCGGGCTCTTTTCCGCCGCTACGCGGAAAGCCACCATTTGACAAACTACGAAGCAGAAAAGCAATTGCGCACAGCGCTCCAAACCGAACCGCTCCGCTTCACCCCGTATATCGATCCCCAGACCACGCTGCTCATCCTGGCCCGGATGGACCACACCGTTCCCCGGCGAAACGGGGAATTGTTGCGGGAAGCCTTGCGTTATCCCCGCACCATTTATCTTCCCACTGGTCATTACAGTGCCGTCCTGTTCACCGGGATGGCGGGATATCCCTACATCGAGTCGAAGGTGTTGGATTTTTTTGATAACCATCTCAAGCCGAGGAAGGCAGGTGATTTTGCTGGATAGCGCGAGACGCGTAGATCCATGCTCGAATTCAGCCGGCCGTGCTGGGGATGGGCGAGCCTCCCGCCGGGCCGGTTGTATATGGACGATCCGGGTATACCGCGGCTCACCAGGAAGATTACCTTTCCGGCGCCAAAATCAGGCAGAAAGATTCAACGAGGCAATAGGGAGGGCATGGCGCTGAATCCGGACGAGGCTGGCGGCCACGCGTTCGATCTCCTCTTCTTTCATGTCCGAATACATCGGCAGGCTCAAGGCATGGGATTCCAGATAGAGGGTATGTGGCAACTCCGCGGCTGGATTTTCTCCCGCATAAGGGCGGAACGCCTCCATTTTATGCAGCACCGGCGCGTAATATACCCGCGTGTGGATTCCCTCCGCCGCCAACGCCCGCGCCAGTTGATCCCGTGTCAGGCCAAACGCGTGCTCATCCACGACGATTGAAAAATCCTTGAACGAGGAACGGTCATTTTCCAGGACTTTCTGGAACGAAACGCCCGGGACATTTCGCAACAATTCCCGATAGAGATGCGCCGAGCGGTTGCGGTTCGCCGCGGCCTCTTCCAGCCGTTCCAGGGATTTCAAAGCCAGGATAGCGTGCAGTTCGCTCATGCGGGCGTTCAATCCGGGAAACCGGCAATCGTAATTCCCCGGATTGCCATAGTTCCGTCCGAGCCGGACATGCGTGGCGATATCCTCTTCCCCGGTTGCCACGACGCCCCCCTCGGCCGCGATCAGCAGTTTGGTCGGCGACAGGCTAAACACTTCCGCCCGCCCGTGTCCGCCCAGCGGTTGGCCTTGGCACAGTGATCCGAATCCATGCGCCGCATCGAACAGGAGAGAAATCCCCTTCGTGTCCGCGACGCGCCGCAAGTCCTCCACCGGGGCGGGCGCGCCGAATTGATGCACACCGATGATGACCGAGGTATCCGCCGTGAGCGCCTCTTCCACCCGCGCCGGATCGATATTCATCGTCTCCCGGTTCACGTCCACGAAGTGGAGCCGGAGGCCGTTCCACACTGCCCCCAACGCCGTGGCCATGAAGGTGAAGCTGGGGAGGACCGCCACGGAACCACGCGGGAGATTCAATGCCTGAACCGCCAGCATCAGGCCGGTAGTGCAACTCGACACCGCCACTGCGTGGCGCACGCCCAGATGCGCGCGCAATGCCTCTCCCAGGCGTTCCGCGTAAAGGCCGGTGGTCACCATGCCGTTACTTAAAATCTCGCGGTAAGGGCCCTCCAAATCCTCCAGCGGCGGCAATTGCGGGCGCACAAACGGCAGGGGAGTCCGGCCCAATGGTTCACCACCGAGAATCGCGGGTTTTTCGGATTTTCGAGAAAAGAGCGAAGGAGTCGTGTTCATACCATATCTTTAGCCCCGATGCAGGCAGGATGCCTGCGGTCCACCTGGATGCCTGCGCTCCCCATGGTGAAAAGCCGAGGTTACGTTCCTATGATTTCTTATCGGCGGCCGGTTTCAATCATTAAGTGAAATCAAACCGGGCAGCAGGTTGCCGGATTCATCGAACGCCAAATCGCGGGGCTTGCCGATAGCGGTCACGCGCGGGTGACTCCGCAGATCCGGCCACAGTGCCTCCGAGGCTTCGAACCGGTTGACCTGCAACGTATCGCGAATGCGCAAGATCCGCACGTTGCCGCGGTCCACACCGCCCAGAGAAAGAAAGACTTGCTCCATCATTTCGCGGTCCGTGTCATAGTACAGCGGAATGTTCGCGGCGACGGTGTTCAACGAGGTCACGGAGTTGAGGTAGGTGGCCGGGCGGTCCATCTTCTCAACCACCCGCCGGCCGCAAAAATCCGCCAGCCCGATGCCCGCCGCGTTGCCCAACGACTCCTCCGTCAGATCCAGCACCACGATCCGCGTAATATCCGGCGTTTTCTGCCACCGGGAATGAATCCGGTACCAGCGCCCTGTGATGTTGGGATCCATCCCCACCCCGCTGATATTCTTGCCGATCCGGTCCACGATGAGGATGTCGGCCTTCGCAATGGGCAAGGACGGCATCAGTTCCTTGGCCCGGAGCAGCAGTTGTTTTTCCCGCTCCACCATCCCCGTCGGGGGTACCCATTCGATCCCGGCCACTTCGTGATACGCGTTTTCCAAAATCGCCAGGCCGCCCAGGATCTTGCCGCTCGCCAATATCACCCGGCTGATGCTCAGGATCATCTGATCATGCGGATACGCGATGGTCCGGCCGTGGAACATCCGCGCGCCGTCCACCTTCCCCAGCCCCACTACCATCATTTTCAGCAACCCGCTTTCCACCGTGCCGCTGAAATCGGTGTGCGGTTTGATCCGGTTGAGGACCACGATCCCGTCCGCCTCCCAGGCGTTCCGGTCCATAAACACGGGCAATCCGTCCACCGTTTTCCCCAGGCAGACCGTTTCGAGCGACGAGCGCACCGGCGCGCCCACGCGGTCCGGAGTCACGCCGTAATCGGCGAGGATTTTGGTCTGCTCCTCCGCCACGCCTCCGCCATGCGAACCCATGGCCGGAACCAGGAACGGCTCCGCGCCCGCCTCGCGCAACGTTCTCACCACCGCCCGGACGATCGCCTCCAGTTCCGCGATGCCCCGGCTGCCCACGGTGACGGCGACCCGCTTCCCCCGCAGCAGGGCAGCGGGAATCCCGCCGCCCAGACATTCCTGGACTCGCCGGCCGACCGCTTCAACGCGCGGCCGGGGGAATTCTTGTTCTACAACCGCCATGCGGGGATACAGGGTCATGATTGAAACTCGTTATCGAATGTCCAGATTCATCCGGTAAGCGCGTTCTTGCGCCAGAGATGTAACCGGCACTCCCATCGAACCGGCTTTACAGTACTTTCCCCCTTCCCCTCTCCCTCTGGGAGAGGGCCAGGGTGAGGGTATTTTTTAAAAGTGAACCTAGCCATCAAGAATCTGAAATCCTGCCTCACCTCCAGGAACGCACTTACCAGACAACCCTTATTTTCCTGCCATGGGATCATTCTATTCCGTTCTCCACACGCGGGGAGAGAACCAGGATGAGAGAACCTTGCGGGAACGAATCCCGGTGTCCGCCCGTATCTCCTTCACCAATCAATGGACCATCACCACACCGCCCGCACGGCCAGATACCCGATGGAGAACAGGCTCACCCACAAAGCCACATCATAAAACCGGGAAGGCAAGAGCCGGGGAT
>Ga0116166_1002352_pt1 | contig 15773 bp, 10 predicted proteins | sample AD_JPNMR2_MetaG_FD_89884 | JGI IMG/M metagenome (GOLD analysis project Ga0116166, IMG submission 89884) | Active sludge microbial communities of municipal wastewater-treating anaerobic digesters from Japan - AD_JPNMR2_MetaG | ecosystem: Engineered > Bioreactor > Anaerobic > Digestate | place...
AGAGTGTTCCTGGTGTAACCAATTTTGTTGGAGCTTATGGTTCTAATAAGCCAAGACCTCTTACAGATAGTGAGGTTGCTTCACTTTTTGAATCCCTTGGTGGCGAGGGGAAAGGTGGAGAAAAGACAACTGCTGCAATGGAATTTTCTGTTGGCGAGCCTGTTAGGGTTATTGATGGACCATTTAATAACTTTACTGGGGTTGTAGAAGAGGTTTACCCTGAAAAGGGAAGGCTTAAGGTTCGTGTTGAAATTTTTGGCAGAGGAACTCCTGTGGATCTTGATTTTATGCAGGTTGGGAAGCTTTGATTTTGGAAATTTTTCTTAAATATTATTTTAAGTAAGAATATAAAGGAATATAGGATAGAGAGATGGCACCTAAGAAGAAAAAAATAACTAAGATTATCAAATTGCAGATAACAGGTGGACAGGCAAATCCTGCACCTCCAGTAGGTCCTGCTCTTGGACAGGCTGGTGTTAATATAATGGATTTCTGCAAGAATTTTAATGAAAGAACAAAAGATCAAATGGGGACTATCATTCCTGTTGTAATAACAGTGTATGAAGATAAGTCTTATACTTTTATAACAAAAACTCCTCCTGCGTCAGTTCTCATCAAAAAGTATCTGAAGCTTGACAAGGGCTCAAGTGAGCCAAATAAGACAAAGGCTGGAAAAATCACAAGAAAACAGCTTGAGGAAATAGCTCAGATAAAAATGCCAGATTTGAACGCCAATGATTTGAATGCTGCTGTAAATATTGTAGCAGGAACTGCGAGATCTATGGGAGTTGAGGTTGTTGACTGATAATTGTCAGTAGATATATTAGAGGTAGAAGGAATGAAAAGAGGAAAAAAGATAAGGAATGCCCGTGCACAGGTTGACAAGACTAATCTCTATAGCGTTGAAGAAGCTATTAAGCTCATGAAGGAAACAAAATGGGCAAATTTTGATGAGTCTGTAGACATGGCAATCAAGGTTGTGCACAAGAGTATGCAAAATATCCGAGGTTCCGCTGTACTACCTGCAGGGACTGGTAAAACCAAAAAGGTCCTTGTTATTTGTAAAGGTGACAAGCAAAAAGAGGCTCTTGAAGCAGGAGCTGATTATGTTGGAGCAGAGGATGTAATTGAAAAGATTAAGGAGGGCTGGATTGATTTCCAGGCTGTTGTTGCCACTCCTGATATGATGAAAGAGGTTGGTAAGCTGGGAGCTGTTCTGGGACGTAAAGGTCTTATGCCAAAGCCAAAGGCTGGAACTGTTACCGACAATGTAAAAGAGATTGTTAAAGAGCTTAAGGGTGGTCGAGTTGAGTATCGTGCAGATAAGACCGGCGTAATTCACATGCTTGTTGGAAAGGTCTCTTTCTCTGATGAGGCTCTTGCATCCAATATTAAGGCTTTTTATAATCAGATTTTAAAAGATAAGCCTTCTGATGCCAAGGGTAATTATATAAAATCAGTTCACATAAGTTCTACAATGGGCCCTGGCATAAAAATTAATCATAAGGGGATCGAAAGATAATGGTCAAGCAATATAAAATAGATGAGGTTGAAGAACTTAAGGCCAGATTGAAAGAGCAGGGAAATGTAATACTGACAGATTTCTCTGGAGTAAAGGTTAATGAGATTTCCCTATTGAGAAAGCAACTGGCTGAAAAGGGTGCAAAATATAAAGTTGTAAAGAATACTCTTTTCAGAAGAGCCCTTGAAGAGAGCGGTTATGTTAATATTGATGAGCACCTTAAAGGTCCTATTGGAGTTGCCTTTGCTGGAGACCAGGTAGGAGAGGTTGCCAAGATTTTAAAGGAATTCGCAGAGAAAAACGAAAAGTTTACATACTTTGCTGGAATCCTTGAAAATGTAGTTTATGGTAAAGAACAAATTAAAAAGGTAGCAGATCTTCCTACAAAAGAAGTTCTTCTATCTCAGACTATGTCTCTTATTAATGGTCCGGCCAGACAGATTGCTTCTGGTATGAATCAGATAATGGCATCTCTTGCAAGAGGCATAAAAGCTGTTGCAGAGGCAAAAAATAATTAATTTTTATTAATTATTGAAATATAAGTGGTTTGGGTTAGTTCCATATATAAGCGAAAGCATATTTAGGGATGAATGCCTGACCCTTTATAGGTTTTTGTGGCACAGACCACATTAACTTGAAGTAATTCACTAAGTATAAAGGAGTAAAAAATGGCAAAATTGAGTATTGAAGAATTGCTTGATGCAATTGGCAGCCTTACACTTCTTGAAGCTGCTGAACTTGTAAAAGCAATGGAGGACAAATTTGGTATTTCCGCTGCTGCACCTGTTGCTGTTGCTGCTGGCCCTGTTGCTGGAGCTGCTGCTGCTGAGGTTGAGGAGCAGACAGAATTCGATGTTATTCTCACAGGCTTTGGCGACCAGAAGGTTAACGTTATTAAGGTTGTGAGAGAGATAACAGGACTTGGCCTTAAAGAAGCAAAAGAGCTTGTTGAGGCTGGTGGTAAGGCAGTTAAGGAAAAGGTTTCTAAGGCAGAAGCTGAGGCGATTAAGAAGCAACTCGTTGAGGCTGGCGCTACAGTTGAGATAAAGTAATTTATTTTGAATAGATTATTTTGGAAACAGAAAACTGTCCTTCAATTTGTATGTTTTTTGTAATGAATATCAATAGGTTTGATCTGTTGGGTCAAACCTATTGGTGTTAAAGGTGCTTAATTTTTTACTCAAGAGACTATTCAGATTTGATTATTTGTTGTTTTTTGAAGTCCGCAATGTTATTATTTTCTATGATAGTTATATCCTTAAAATTAAAATAAAGGCTAAGGTTATATAGATGCAAGAGTCAAAAAAAGTCGTAAATTTCGGCAGAATTAAGTCAAGAATAAGCCTGCCAAATCTTATTGAGATTCAACTGACATCCTATGAATGGTTTCTACAGCCTAAGACTACCAAAAGGAAATCTCAAGGGTTACAGGCAGTTTTTGAAGAGATTTTTCCAATAGAAAGCCCCCATGATGATGTGGTGCTTGAGTTTGTAAATTATGAGATTGGCGAGCCCAAGTATTCTGAACATGAATGTAAAGAGAGAGATGTTACTTATGCTGCTCCACTAAAGGCTACTATCCGCCTTATCCGCAAAGATAGCATGGAGGTAAGGGAGCAGTCTGTCTATATGGGAGATATTCCTCTTATGACAGAGAGAGGGACCTTTATCATAAATGGAGCTGAAAGGGTAGTTGTTAACCAGTTGCATAGATCCCCTGGAATTTTCTTTTTCTATGAAGAAGAGGAGAGGGCCTACAATGTCCGCGTTATTCCAGATAGAGGCTCCTGGCTTGAATTTGAAATGGATCCAAAGGGATATCTTGTTGGGAGAATTGACTGCAAGAAGAAATTTCCTGTTACATTGCTAATTAAGGCCCTTGGTATTGAAAGCAACGAAGAAATAGTTCGCATGTTTTATAATACCTCAAAGATTAAGCTTAAAAGCGAAGAGGATTATGAATCTCTCAATGGCCGCAGAGTCGCTTCAGATGTCTTTAGCAAATCAAGTGGAGAAATCATCATAGAGGCCTCTGAGAGGATAAATATAGATGTTATAGACAGGCTTAAAGAAGAAAAGGTTTCTGAGGTTGAGTTAATTGATTTCCCAAATAACAAGGAAGATGCATATCTTTGCACAACTTTTCAAAGTGAAGGGGAGTTCATCAAAAAAAGCCTTAAGTTAGATCCTTCTCATGATTACAGTGTTTCTGAGATTGCTCTTCTGGCAATTCATTCAGTAGTTAGACCAGGTGAGCCAACAAATCTTGAGAATGCCAGGGCTGAGTTTGAAAGGCTTTTCTTCAGTATCAAAACATATAGCTTGAGTTCTGTTGGCCGTTATAAAGTTAACAGTAAATTTGGATTTGATTTTGATACAGAAACTCTTACAAAAGAAGATATATTACATTCCATAAGGTATATGCTATACCTCATTGCTGAGGCAGATGGATATGAGTATGAATACACCTCCAGAAGTGGTGAAAAAGAAACTAAATATGTCTATACTGTTGTTGATGATATAGACCATTTAGGAAATAGGCGCGTTCGTTCTGTTGGTGAACTCATAATGAATCAAATCAAGGTGGGCTTCCAGAGGATGGAAAGAGTTATAAAAGAGAGAATGACCATTCAGGATCTCGATGTAATAACTCCACAGGCTCTCATCAGCATCAAACCAATAACAGCTGTAATCAATGAGTTCTTTGGCTCAAGTCAGTTGTCGCAGTTTATGGATCAGACAAATCCACTGGCAGAGCTCACTCATAAAAGAAGGCTCAATGCCCTTGGACCAGGAGGTCTTTCCAGAGATAGAGCTGGATTTGAAGTCAGGGACGTTCATCACTCTCACTATGGAAGGATGTGTCCTATTGAAACTCCTGAGGGACCAAATATTGGACTTATAGTCTCCCTCAGTACTTATGCACGAATAAATGAATATGGATTCCTTGAGACTCCCTATAGATATATTGATAGTGGTCGTTTAACTGATAGAATCGATTATCTCACAGCGAATATGGAAGACAACTACTCCATTGCTCAGGCAAATGCTGAGATTGATGCAGAAGGAAACTTTGTGCGCAACCTCATCCCATGCCGTTACAGAGGAAACTTCCCATATAAAAGGCCAAAGGAAATTCAGTATATGGATATTTCTCCTGAGCAGGTTTTCTCTGTTTCTACAAGCCTTATCCCATTCCTTGAACACGATGATGCTAACCGCGCTCTCATGGGCTCAAACATGCAAAGACAGGCAGTTCCTCTTTTAACAGAAGAGGCTCCTCTTGTTGGAACAGGTATGGAGCCTGCTGCCGCTTATGATTCAGGGGTGCTTGTTATTGCAAAAAGGGGCGGTGAGGTTGTTTATGTTGATGCAAGCCTTATTAAAGTAAAAACTTCAAATGGTGAGATTGATACATATCAGCTCCAGAAGTTTAAGAGGACAAACCAGGGAACATGTTTTAACCAAAAGCCAATTGTTCGCTCAGGTCAGAAGGTTAAGGCAGGAGATGTTCTGGCAGATGGACCTGCAACTGATAAAGGAAGGCTTGCTCTTGGAAAAAATATTCTTGTTGCATTTATGCCCTGGATGGGATACAATTTTGAGGATTCAATTTTGCTTTCCGAAAGGCTTATTATGGATGATGTCTATACCTCTATCCATATTGAGCAGTTTGAGGTTGAGGCAAGGGAGACCAAGCTTGGACCAGAAACCATTACCCGTGATATCCCAAATCTAAATGATAAGGCATTCCGTGATTTAGATGCAGATGGCATTGTGCGCATTGGTGCTTATGTTCAGCCTGATGATATTTTAGTTGGTAAGGTTACTCCAAAAGGCGAGCAGGATCTTACTCCAGAATATAAACTCCTATATTCCATATTTGGTGAAAAGGCTAGAGAGGTAAGGGATACTTCTCTTAGAGTGCCCAATGGTGTAGAAGGTATAGTGGTTGATGTTAAGAGATTTTCAAGGGAAAATGGAGATGAGCTTGCTCCAGGTGTAGAAGAACTTGTCAAGGTATACATTGCAGACAAGCGTAAAATATCTGTTGGCGATAAAATGGCAGGACGTCATGGGAACAAAGGTGTTATCTCAAAGATATGTCCTGTTTATGATATGCCATATCTGCCAGATGGAACTCCTGTTGATATAGTTTTAAATCCTCTTGGTGTGCCTTCACGTATGAACCTTGGCCAGCTTTTTGAGACAGAGCTGGGATGGGCTGCTCATGAACTTGATGTTTTGATGGAAACACCTATTTTTGACGGTGCAACAGAGGAGGATATTAAAGAGGCTCTAAGAAAGGCAGGGCTTCCAGAGACATCGAAGAGTATCCTCTATGATGGACGATCAGGGGAGGCCTTTGAAAATGAAGTAATGGTGGGCTATATGTATATGCTTAAGCTTGCCCATATGGTTGATGATAAGATTCACGCAAGATCAACAGGCCCATACTCTCTTGTTACTCAGCAGCCACTGGGAGGTAAGGCTCAGTTTGGTGGTCAAAGACTTGGAGAGATGGAGGTATGGGCGCTTGAGGCCTATGGAGCTGCTTATACTCTTCAGGAGTTGCTCACTGTAAAATCTGATGACATGCTTGGAAGAGCAAGGATTTATGAAGCTATTGTCAAGGGACACAATACTACTTCGCCTGGTATTCCTGAGTCTTTTAATGTTTTAATCCAGGAACTTAGAGGACTTGCCCTTGATGTTAGAATATATGACGATAATGGTAATGAAATAAGCCTTTCTGAGTGGAGTGAGGGCTTCTCTAAACCAAAGAGAAAGATTCACTTTGAAACTTTAGAAAATGAAGATTATGATTAAAAGGAGCGTCCGCTTGCGGGCCTTTATTGAGATATTAAATTTTTAATGCTAAGGATGAATCATGAGGGACTTTAACGATTTTAGTTCTATTCAGATTAAACTTGCATCACCTGATATGATCAGAGAGTGGTCATATGGCGAGGTTAAAAAACCAGAGACAATAAATTACAGAACTCTTAAGCCCGAAAGAGATGGCCTCTTCTGTGAGAGAATTTTCGGTACAACAAAAGAGTGGGAATGTTATTGTGGTAAGTTTAAGTCTGTCCGATATAAGGGTGTTGTTTGTGATAGATGTGGTGTTGAGGTTACTCACTATAAGGTGAGGCGTGAACGTGGTGGCCATATAGAGTTGGCTGCTCCTGTAGCTCATATATGGTACTACAGATCTGTTCCGTCAAGAATGGGGCTTATCCTCGATATGTCAGTTAATAACCTCAAATCTATACTTTACTATGAAAAGTATGTAGTTCTTGATCCAGGTGAGGCTGAGGCAGATGATATAAAAAGGGGTGACATCATTGATGAAGATACCTACTATGATCTTTATGAAAGATATGGAGACACCTTTGTTGCATCTATGGGCGCTGAGGCTATCAAGGAGATGCTTGCAGCTATAGATCTGGACGAGGAATCTCGCGCACTCCGTGCAGAGATTGACATGAAATCTGCAAAGGATGCCAAGATCGACAAAAAGCTTATTAAGCGACTTGAGATAATCGAGGCCTTCAAAGAATCAGGAAACAGACCTGAGTGGATGATTCTTGACGTTATCCCTGTAATTCCTCCAGAGCTTCGTCCTATGGTTCAGCTGGATGGAGGTCGCTTTGCAACATCGGATCTAAATGATCTTTATAGAAGGGTTATAAACAGAAATAACAGATTGAGAAGGCTTTTATCCCTTAGAGCTCCAGAGATTATTGTCCGTAATGAGAAGAGGATGCTCCAGGAAGCAGTGGATGCTCTCTTTGATAACAGTAGAAGAAAGAGAGCTGTAAAGGGTAAGGGAAACAGACCTTTAAAGTCAATAAGCGATATGCTCAAAGGGAAACAGGGAAGGTTCAGACAGAATCTCCTTGGCAAGAGGGTAGACTATTCTGGTCGTTCTGTTATCGTGGTTGGTCCTGAGCTTAAGCTGCACCAATGCGGTCTTCCAAAGAAAATGGCTATTGAGCTTTTTAAGCCATTCATAATGAAGAGACTTGTGGACAAGGATTTTGTCCAGAATATAAAGTCAGCCAAAAAGATGGTTGAAAATGAGAGAGATGAGGTTTGGGAAGTTCTTGAGGAGGTTATAAGAGAACACCCTGTGTTACTCAATCGTGCCCCGACGCTTCACAGACTTGGCATCCAGGCCTTTGAGCCAGTTCTTGTTGAGGGTAAGGCTATTAAGCTCCATCCATTAGTTTGTCATGCCTATAATGCAGACTTTGATGGGGACCAGATGGCTGTGCACGTTCCTCTTTCACCAAGGGCACAGCTTGAATGCTGGACATTGATGCTCTCCACTAATAATTTGCTTTCGCCAGCAAATGGACATCCTACAACAACTCCATCTCAGGATATAGTCCTTGGTATATATTATTTAACTGATCTTGTGGCAGGTAGTCCAGGCGAGGGTAAGTATTTTGATGACTTTGACGATGTCATGAGAGCAGTTGATTATAAGCAGATTAGATACAGATCAAGAATAAATTATCTTATGGGGGATGAATTTATAGAAACAACTCCAGGAAGGCTTGTTTTTAATAGGCTTTTACCAGAGGGTTATCCCTTTGTAAATACAGTTGTAACTGATAAACTTCTCTCAAAGATTATAGCAGATGTTTTTAGAAGCTATGGTCCAAATGTTACTGTTAAGATGCTTGATGACATAAAGGATGCAGGGTATAAGTATGCTACAATTTTTGGGCCTACTATATCTATCTCTGACATTATTATACCAGAGAGCAAAAAGGAAATCATAGAAAAAGAGAACAAAAAAGTAGAAAGCATAGAAAATGAATACCGAAATGGTTATATGACCAATGAGGAGAGGTATAATAAGGTTATTAACATCTGGACAGAGGCCAATGATAGAATTGCCAATGAGCTTTTTAAAGAACTGGAAACTCACATGGATGGTCACAACCCAATATGGATCATGGCTAAATCTGGTGCAAGGGGAAGCAGACAGCAGATAAGGCAGCTTGCAGGTATGAGGGGTCTTATGGCCAAGCCAAGTGGGGAGATCATTGAGGTTCCAATCAGGGCTTCTTTTAAAGAAGGTTTGGATGTTCTGGAATATTTTATCTCTACAAATGGTGCCCGCAAGGGTCTTGCAGATACAGCTCTTAAGACTGCTGACGCAGGGTATTTAACAAGAAGGCTTGTTGATATTGCCCAGGATGTTGTCATTACAAGTGAGGATTGCGGAACAACTGTTGGAATAGACATATACCCAATAAAAGAGGGTGACTCTGTGATCGAGTCTCTCGGCACAAGGGTTTTGGGGAGAACGCTTCTGTATGATCTTATAAATCCCGTTACAGGTGATATCATAGCTAAGGCTGATGATATTATAGATGAGAACATCGCAGCGACTATTGATAAAATAGAGATCGACTCAATAGAGATACGCTCTGTATTGACATGTGAGTCAAAGCATGGGGTCTGTGCAAAGTGCTATGGACGGAATCTTGCCACATCTCGCCCTGTTGAAATTGGCGAGGCTGTTGGAATCATTGCAGCTCAATCAATAGGACAGCCTGGAACTCAGCTTACAATGAGGACTTTCCATATAGGAGGTGTTGCATCTCGTTCTGTTGAGGAGAGTGAAATAAAATTTAACTATCCTGTTTTTGTTAAGGATATAACCTCAAGAATGATTAAGACCGAAGAGGATAAGATAATCACAGTCAGACGAGGATATGTTGTTGTCCAGAGGATTGTTTCTGAGGTAGAAACCAGGGCAAAAACAGAATTTTTACTCAATGATGGAGAGAAGGTTTATACAGGAAAAGTTTTTGCAAAAGATGGAGATGAGGAATTAAGGGCATCCAATACAGGATTTCTTAAAATTGACAAGAAGAAGGTTTATATACTTGGAGAGCCTCACTCTGTGCCAATAAATGTGGGAACCGAGGTCTTTGTAGAGCTTGACTTTGATAAAAAGAATGGAATTTTCAAGGTTGTTCCAAAGCCCTATAAAGCCAATGAGATATTAGCAGCCTTTGATCCATGGTTTGAACCAATTCTTACAGAGATCTCAGGACGTGTTGAATTCGTGGACATAGAACTCAACAAAAGTATGGTTGAGGAAGTAGATCCAACCTCTAATGCAAAGAAGAGAATTATTGTTGAATATAAGACAGAGAGGCTTCAACCAAGAATTAATGTCTATGGTTCTGGAATTGAGCCAAGCACTTATCTTCTTCCAAAGGGTGCTAATCTTATGGTAGAAAATGGGGCTGTTGTTGCTGCAGGAACAGTTCTTGCTAAGATTCCAAGAGGGGCAGAAAAGGTTAAGGATATCACAGGTGGTTTACCAAGGGTTGCAGATCTCTTTGAGGCAAGGACTCCAAAGGATGCAGCTACATTAACGGCTGTAGATGGTGTAGTTACAATAGGCGATACTGTAAAGAATAAGCGTAAGATAATAATCACAGCTGAAGACGGAACTCAAAAGGAGTATTCAATACCAGTTTCCAAGTTCCTCAGGGTTCAAGATAAGGATTGGATTGCAAAGGGTGAAAAAATAGATGATGGTCCTGTAGATCCCCATGAAATATTGAGGATTAAGGGTCCAAGGGAACTGCAGAAATTCCTTGTCAATGAGATACAGGAGGTATACAGGCTTCAGGGTGTATCAATAAATGACAAGCATATTGAAATCATTGTCCGTCAGATGCTTAGAAAGGTCAAGGTTACAGATCAGGGAGATTCAAATTTTGTAATTGAGCAGATCGTAGATAAGTTTGACTTTATTGAAGAAAACGATAGGGTTCTTAGAGAGGGTGGAAAGCCTGCAACAGCGGTTCCTGTTTTAATGGGGATTACAAAAGCAGCCTTAAATACTGAGTCCTTTATATCAGCAGCATCCTTCCAGGAGACAACAAGGGTTCTTACTGACGCTGCAATAAAGGGTAAGGTAGATCATCTGAGAGGATTAAAAGAGAATGTTATCATTGGACACTTAATTCCTGCTGGAACAGGTGTCAGGATGTATGATAATATAGAGGTATATCAAAATGAGCCGGGTGACCTGGATGGAGTTGCGCCTGATGTGATAGAATCTGAGGCTATGCAGGAAAATCCGGATTTGGCATCTGCTGACTATGATGGTGCTGAAAAATAGTCAGTTCTTTATTAATTTCTTGACAAAGTAAGCCTGCAATTGAGCATATCAAAAATGCAGGCTTAAGCAAAGAAATTATAGTTAAAATAAAAGAATTCTAAGAGATTTACAGGAGTAGAAATGCCAACAATTAACCAGTTAATAAGGAAAGGCAGAGAACAGAAAGTTAAAAAATCTAAATCTCCGGCACTGACATCATGTCCTCAGAAGAGGGGTGTGTGCACAAGGGTAATGACTTTCACACCAAAAAAGCCAAACTCAGCCTTGCGTAAAGTAGCAAGGGTAAGGCTTACAAATGGGATCGAGGTAACTGCTTATATTCCCGGAATAGGTCATAATTTACAGGAGCACTCAGCTGTCCTTATAAGAGGTGGAAGGGTAAAGGATCTTCCTGGTGTAAGGTATCATATCATAAGGGGAACACTTGATTCTCTTGGTGTAAATGACAGGAGAAAAGGTCGTTCTAAATATGGAACAAAGAGGCCAAAGGCTTAATCAGGAAATATGGATAATTTAAGAGGATAAATTATGCGCAGAAGAAGACCGGTAAAAAGGGAAGTATTGCCAGATCCAAAATATAACAGCAAGCTTGTTTCAAAGTTTATAAGCTGTATGATGTATGACGGCAAGAAGGGAGTCTCTGAAACTATTTTTTACAAGGCAATGGATATTATTGCTAAAAAAACTCAAAAAGATGCAATCGAAGTTTTTATTCAGGCACTTGAAAATGTGAAGCCTGTTGTGGAGGTAAAATCCAGACGTGTAGGTGGAGCTACATACCAGGTTCCTGTTGAAATAAGACCAGAAAGGCGTCAGGCTCTTGGCATAAGGTGGATTATCAATTATGCAAGGGGTCGTTCAGAAAAGACCATGTTTCAGCGTCTTGCCGGAGAGATAATGGACGCCTATAACAATTCAGGCTCCTCAATTAAGAAGAAAGAAGATACACATAAAATGGCAGAGGCTAATAAGGCTTTTGCTCATTTTAAGTTTTAGTTTTAGTTTTTATTTTGCTTTATTTCAAATACCAGGAAATCCTGGTATTTGTTGTTTTATAGATTAAAAAATTTTTTGGACAGGTTAGGAATGGCTCGAAAATTACCTATAAGCAGAACTCGTAATATAGGAATAATGGCTCATATAGACGCAGGAAAAACTACTCTTACAGAGAGGATACTTTTTTATACAGGTAAGACCCATAAAATGGGTGAGGTTCACGAGGGCACTGCAGAAATGGATTGGATGCAGCAGGAGAAAGAAAGAGGCATTACCATCACTGCTGCCTCTACCACCTGTATGTGGAAAAACACAATGATTAATATAATAGATACTCCAGGTCATGTTGATTTTACAATAGAGGTTGAGCGAAGCCTGAGAGTTCTTGACTCTGCAATTGCTGTCTTTGATGGAGTTGCCGGGGTTGAGCCTCAGAGTGAGACTGTGTGGAGGCAGGCTGACAGATATAGGGTGCCAAGGCTTTGCTTTGTCAACAAACTCGATCGTGTGGGTGCCGATTATGATATGTGTATCAGAATGATAAAGGAAAAGCTTTATGCAGAGCCACTGCCTGTGCAACTACCAGTTGGAGTCGAGTCATCCTTTGTGGGAGTTGTAGATTTAATTACAATGAAAATGCTCATATGGGAAGACTCTACAGGTAAAGATTATATCGAAAAGGAAATTTCTTCAGATCTGCTTCCTCTGGCCTCGAAGAGAAGGGAAGAGCTTATTGAGAAGCTGGCAGATCATGATGATAATATTATGGAGCTTTTTCTTGCAGGTGAGGATATCCCTGAGGGAGAGATAAGGCAGGCAATAAGACGGCTTACAATTGCAGGTAAGCTTTTTCCTGTTTTTTGTGGAGCAGCTCTTAAGAATAAAGGTGTGCAGCCACTTCTGGATGCAGTTGTGGATTATCTCCCTTCGCCAAAGGATATTCCAGCTGTTACAGGGCATGATGTTTCGGATCATGACATTATACTTTCTCGTGAGGCTGATGACAAGGAGCCCTTTTGTGGTCTTGTCTTTAAGATAATGTCAGATCCTCATGTTGGAAAACTTTCTTATATAAGAGTTTACTCCGGTGTGGTAAAAAGCGGGGAGCAGATTCTCAATGTTTCATTAAATAAAAAGGAAAGAGTAAGCCGTTTTCTCAGAATGCATGCCAATCATAGAGAAGAAATAGAGGAGGCCTGCACTGGTGATATAGTTGCTGCTGTTGGACTTAAGACAGTGCGCACAGGGGACACGATTACTCTTCCAGATAATCCAATACTACTTGAAAAAATGATATTTCCTGATCCTGTTATATCTATAGCCGTTGAGTTAAAATCAAAGGCGGATCAAGAAAAACTCAACATGGCTCTATCCCGCCTGGAAGAGGAGGATCCTACCTTTCGCTATAGCATAAACGAAGACACAGGGCAGATGCTTATATCTGGCATGGGAGAGCTTCATCTTAAGATTATAGTAGATAGGCTTTTGCGGGAGTTTAATGTCCCAGCAAATGTTGGGAAGCCTCAGGTTACATATAAAGAAACTGTTATCTCCACTGCAGTGGAGGAGCATATCTATGATCGCCAGATTGCAGGGAAGGATAACTTTGGTCATGTGAAGATTGAAATATCGCCAGCAGAAAGAGGTAAGGGCTTTATTTTTCATAATAATGTCTCCCCTGAGTCAATACCCGCAGTCTTTATAAAGGATATAGAAGCAGGGCTCAGGGATGGCCTTGAGGGTGGGGTTATTGCAGGATACAGGCTTGATGATCTGGAAATTACACTACTTGAGGCAAAATATAACGAATTAAAATCTACTTCTATGGCTTATAGAATTGCAGCTAATATGGCTTTAAAGGATGGAGCAAGAAGGGCTAAACCCTTTTTGATGGAGCCAATAATGAAGCTGGAGGTTGTTTCTCCAGAGGAATATACTGGGGAGATAATAAATGATATAAATCAGAGAAGAGGAAAAATTGAGAATATAGACTACAGAGGAGAGCTAAAGGTAATAGATGCAAGAGTTCCACTGTCAGAGACCTTTGGTTATGCCACAGCTGTTCGATCCTTGAGTCAGGGTAGAGCCTCACATACTCTGCAGTATTCCCATTATGATCTTGTGCCAGAATCTGTGATGAACAGAATTTTGGGAAGAATAAGCGGATTATTTTAAAAAAAATAATTTTTTGTTTTACAAAAATTATATTGTTTAAGAAAGTGTCTTGGCGGTGATTTTGAATATTTTTTAGGAAAATTTTAAATTTTTTTAGGTTGGTATCTCTGTTTTTTATCTATTTTTTTTGATATTTGCGAATTTTTGCTTATTTTTGTTGACAGAATATCGACTTTTTTTTTTTATTTCAAAAGCTCACGCTTGATTTTGAGTAGTGGTATAATTGTGTAGTTGCATGGCGATAGTATCTGTTCCATGTTAATTAAAAATAAAGAAATAATGTGAAAATTAAATAATTTAAGGAGAATTTAAATGGCTAAGGAAAAATTTACCAGAACGAAGCCGCATGTTAACGTAGGTACAATAGGACATATTGACCATGGTAAAACAACTTTGACATCAGCTATAACTAAGGTATTACATGTTGCGTATGGTACAGGTGAACCTATTGATTTCGCAGAAATAGACAATGCGCCAGAGGAAAGACAGAGAGGTATTACTATTGCTACTTCTCACCAGGAGTATGAAACTCCAAATAGACATTATGCGCACGTAGACTGTCCAGGTCACGCTGACTATATTAAAAACATGATTACAGGTGCTGCTCAGATGGATGCTGCTATCCTTGTTGTTGCTGCAACAGATGGAGCTATGCCACAGACAAGGGAGCACGTTTTGCTTGCTCACCAGGTAAACGTTCCTTATATAGTTGTTTTCCTTAATAAGGTTGATATGCTCGATCCTGCTGATAGGGCAGAAATGGTTGAACTTGTAGAAATGGAAATAAGAGATCTTCTCTCTAAGAATGACTTCCCTGGAGATGAGGTTCCTGTAATTCCAGGATCTGCATTGAGAGCTCTTGAGGCAGCTGAAGCTGGCAAAAAAGATGACGAGTGGTTCCAGTCTGTTATTAAGCTTGCAGAGGCTCTTGATAATTATGTTCCAGAGCCAGTGAGAGCAGTTGATAAGCCATTCCTTATGCCTATAGAGGATGTTTTCTCTATTACAGGTCGTGGAACAGTTGTAACTGGAAGGATTGAAAGAGGTGTTATCAAGACTGGGGATGAAGTTGAAATCGTAGGATTTGTTGAAACAAGGAAGACTGTATGTACTGGCGTTGAGATGTTTAGAAAGATTCTTGACGAAGGTATGGCTGGTGATAACGTTGGATGTCTCCTTAGAGGTGTTGCAAAAGAGGAAGTTGAAAGGGGACAGGTTCTTGCTAAACCAGGTTCAATTAAGCCTCACAAGAAGTTCCAGGGCAGGGTTTATGTATTGAAGAAAGAAGAGGGTGGAAGACATACTCCTTTCTTTGCAAACTATAGACCACAGTTCTATTTTAGAACTACAGACGTAACAGGAACAATTCAGCTTCCACAGGGAGTTGAAATGGTAATGCCTGGCGATGACATTGGTATTACTGTTGAGCTTATCACTCCTATAGCAATGGAAGAAGAACTCAGATTTGCTATCCGTGAAGGTGGTAAGACTGTAGGTGCAGGTGTTGTTGTAAAGATTCTTGAATAAGATTTTGCTATATATAGATGATCGTCAGACATCGGTCTGACGATCTAGTTATCTTTGAAGAACAGTAGAGTTAAGGTGAAAGAAAGTGGCTAAATTAACAGGTCAGCGAATAAGGGTAAAGCTTAGATCATATGATGCAAAGCTTCTTGATCGGTCAGCAGAGAAGATAGTTTCAACTACTCACAGAAGTGGTGCAAAAGTTGCAGGTCCAATACCTCTGCCGACAAAAATTGAAAAGTTTTGTGTGCTACGTTCCCCACATGTTAACAAGAAGTCAAGGGAACAATTTGAAATAAGGACGCATAAGAGATTGATAGATATTATTGATCCTAATTCTGATACGGTTGAGGCATTGATGAAGCTTGAACTTCCTGCTGGCGTATCTGTAGA
>Ga0116166_1002354_pt1 | contig 15763 bp, 21 predicted proteins | sample AD_JPNMR2_MetaG_FD_89884 | JGI IMG/M metagenome (GOLD analysis project Ga0116166, IMG submission 89884) | Active sludge microbial communities of municipal wastewater-treating anaerobic digesters from Japan - AD_JPNMR2_MetaG | ecosystem: Engineered > Bioreactor > Anaerobic > Digestate | place...
AATAGAAGGAGAAAAAAATGAAAAAAATAAAATTTGACCATCTTAAAGAGCGTCCAATAGCGCAATCATCATTCATAGATAAAAATTTAGTTGCTGCATTGTTATCTGATGATGCTGATAAGGAAATTAAAAAATACATAGAATCTATGAAAAAACCACCGAAATGGATAATAAGAAAAATTTAGGGGGATGGAACCATTCGGTAGCATAGGGGAGGAGAAAAATGATATTCGAGCGACAAATTTTATTATTTAGAGCTTGAATATCACTGGGTTTTTAAAGTGTGGGCTAAATAGGCCCACACTTGTTTTTTGCTTAAAAATTGATGTATATTATAATTATTTAAGGAGGATAAAAATGAAAGATCTAACAAAAGCAGTAAATACTATATTAAGAGCCCTAGAAGAGGCCGAAAAAGGTGGTAAATTAAACGTAAATGCAATCACAGAAGGGACTCGTGAACTAAAAAATGCAAGAAATGCCGACATATTACGTAATAGAAAAAAGAATTAGCAGATACAATAGATGTAGAAAATGCCATTTTGCAGCAAGGATTGAAGAATTTAGACCAAGAATATCTAAATAGGCTAAAAAAGCTCGATAACGCGAAGAGGAAACTAAGGTCGAAATAATTTTTTTAGCTTAAATTTTTAAAAATAGGATGATTAGTATGACGAAAAATTCGACAAAATTGTTGAGAGAATTTTGGAATAATGGCATAAAAGCAGATAAGAGCCCAGAGAAGAGACCTGGTTTAAATTCTTGGTATAAGAATCATGAGAAAGATGATGCATCCATCTTTTTTTTCCTACCGGTACAACCCACATGTACCGTTTAATGCTTTCTTAGGGGAGGTTTTACCCTTTTCCTCCCCTATCTTATTTTTTTAAATATATCTTCTAATCTTAATAATTCACAATTAATTTTAGATAAGACATCATTGATATGATAAATAGTTGCAGAAGGTATACAATCTTCTGGATAAGTTGAAATAAAATTTTTTACATCAATTAATCTTTTTTCTAACATTGCTAATCGATTGACAACTTCATTAACTTGCATTTATTTCATTAACATTAATTTAAATAATTTAATTTTTGTGTCAATTGTAACAACACAATAATAAACACCAGATGATAGATTTCCGGCATTCCATATAATAGATTCGGTATTATTTATATCTTTATTTGTAGAGAATACAACACGACCTAAAACATCAACAATATCTATTTTTACCTTCGATAATTTTTTTAAATTAAAAATTATATTTACGGAAGGATTAAATGGATTCGGGTATACTTTAACATCAACTTCATCATCAATTTTATCTTTATAAATAACACTTGAAACTTTCTTCGGTTCACCGACAATCATAGATTCAGAATATTTATAACGATCCATTTTTCCTATTTTATAATAACCATCGTATTTACCTTCCATGCCCCAATTAATATGTACAAATCCAGATGGATCTGCACCATCAATTATATATATATGGTTATAAAAAATAGTTGAATCATATCCTATAACTATTATAGGTCGTTTTGCCTGAATATTTTCTAATATTACTGCAAACCATGCTGAATCAGACATATAATCGTGATCATAGTATTTAACATCATAATCAAAATTATTTTTCAACGCTTGATAAATTAATCTATATTGTGAATGAGAATAAACAGGGTGTAAATGTGTAAAAGTACTTATCGCACAATGATAAATTAATTTTGATACTTCTTTTATTTCATCTGGAGTTGAATTAGAATCTAATTTCAATGGCATTTTATAATAATCATAACATTCGCTCGCAAGATCTAAATAAACATCACCCATAAGATAATCTTTATAAATAAAATACCCATGTCCAGATAAAGGGTGTTTATAATAATACATAAATTGTGCCATAGCTACAGACCCACTTCCAGCTTTTGCAAATTTTGGGAAATAGGATACATATGGCAAAGAATCGCCCCAATGCGTTTTAATTAATGGTTCAGGTATTGAGGCAAGATAACTTATTTTATTTGTATCTAACCTAGATATAAAATTTTTTACAAATTGTTCCTGAGAAAACGATAAAGATACAAAAAATAAAACAAAGAATAAAATATATTTTTTCATATTAAAAAAATGATTAATTAATAAAAAAGGGAGATATACTCTCCCCACCTATAAATTTATTTTTCTTTATTACGATGAGATAGATAAATAGGTGCACCTACACCCCCAGCTAACAATAAAGTTGCGGCGGCAATACTAGCAGCTGGATGCTGTTTGATAATTTTTACTGCATCTTTAACAACAGGTTTTATAACATTAGCAATTTCTTTCCCAGGTCCACGGAATCCACTAGGCATATATTTCTTTCCAGAAGTAGCAGGTAACATTTTTGATGATTCAACAGTACCTGCTAATTTACTAAATAAATAATCAGCTCTATCCATAATTTTCTCCTTAATTATTTAATTTATAACTTATATTTTAAATATATATACATATAATTTAAAAGTCAAGATAAATTTATATTCAACTTTAACTAACAAAATAAAATTAATTATGAGGTATTAAAATGTTAAAACTAAATAAGAACCATATTCAAATTATAAATTTAGATGGGTGGAAATATTTAGTATCCACCACAGACGACGAAGAGCTACGATATAAAAATTTTGAATACGGTGATTTTTTAATCCGCGTATCGAATAATGGCAATTGGTATACACACATTATACGACTTTCAAATAATAAACCTTATGGTATAACTAATCTAACTAATGTACCACTTCAAAATGTAATTATGGATCCAGATGATATGGATATAAATTTTTTAGAAGAAGATTTAGATGATATCATCTAACTAAAATGATATAATATTTGAGTTATTATGGTATAAGAAAAATGAACAATAACATAAGGAGGTATAAAATGAGAAAAGTATGTTTTTTAATGATCAGTATTTTTATAATTTCGACATTTGCATTTGCACAAAAATATTATGTTACAGGTGTAATAAAAAATCAAAGTCCATATGATATTACCGGATTTGATATTTCAATTGTTAACATTACTGGGACACCCCTATCGACTGCACAAATTCAAAAAGATGGAAGTTACTGCATTGAAATACCGCAAGTTAAAGAAGATCTTTGGATTACATTTCCAATTGAAAACTGTCGTCCAATTAAGAAAAAAATCACAAATAAGAATACCAATATTATTATGAATTCAACTTTAATATATGATGGTAGAGGAAAATATACTTTATACATACTTAAAGACCCAGATTGGAATTAAAGAAATAGCCTAGTGAATCTAGGCTATTTTTTTATCTCATACCCATAGGATGAACCTGTACTTATGGTTTCTTATTCGATTTGGGTCCAACTTGCACAACCGGTGGATTCTTTGGATCTAATGTAGAATCCGGTTGTTTATAACGAACATAATTAAGAGCATCTCGTCCAACCATTGTAGTATCATTAGGTGAAGAAAAAGCTTTATTATTAAATGGTAATCCACCATACCAACCTTTAAATTCTCCCGTCTGTTTATTAAAAACATATGAAGTACTATCTACAGCTTTTTTAGCAGCTAAATTAGCTTTAACATTTGGTGCAAGTTTAGAATTTTCCATTTGATCAACATATTCTGGTGCAACAACTGAATTCATTGTACTGAGTAAATCCTCGCCACTCCCCTTCTTTTTTGGATCAAAACTATAATTCGTACCATACATTTTATATGGATTGACATACTTATATTGGTCAGAAACGTTATTTTCTGTATCCGATATTTTTTTCGCTACCTGTTGTGCTAGTTTATAAAACACATATTCTGCTTTATCCATAAAATTATCTCCTATTAAATTTTTAATTAATTTTATTCAATTTGATTAGTTATAATTTATTCTACTTATTTTTTTAGTCAAAGTCAAGAGTATGGTACAATATTTGATCTTTTAGGGTATAAGAAATATGAATAAATAACTTAAGGAGATAAAAAATGAAAAATGTAATTATATTATTCGTGATAATTTTTAATATCATCGCATTAAATGCACAGACAAAAAAGCAAAAACAACAAGAAGAAAGAGAGATCGATTCTATCTTTATAACAAATGTTGCGGAATATGTACATTGCAATATATATGGGGCAGGAAAAGAAAATTCTTATTTTAGTACTAGACGTAGTAATATTGATAGTATAATGTTTTACAAAGCAGGTACTTGCGTATCCTTCCATATTGCATTTACTTATTTTGTATTATCTGAAATAAAAAATAGCCCAAATATTAAAATATTTGCAGTAGATGGACCCATTAAGCCAGAATATTATTATGGAAATTCAGAGGTCCATCGAATTACTTTAGTTGAATTCTATGGTACAAAATATTACTTTGATGTAGGCTGGGGAGTTTATTGGAGTAAAACTTTACCAAGACATATGAAAGGAAATATAACCATGTTTAGAGAAGATTATAGTAGCCTTAAATACTTTAAAATGACAGATGCTGAAGTAAAAGAAACTATTAAAAAATGTAACGGATTTTAGCCGCTACATTTTTTTTAAATTAAATTTTGAATTAATTACCCCATTTATCTAATTTAACTTTTTTTCTTTTCCGGCATTCGTTTTGGAGAAGGCCTATATCCAATCATCGGATCATAAAACTTAGAAGGATTCCAATTACTGCCAATACCTTTATTATCATCAAAATCGTTAGTAGGTTTATCATGCCACATATAAGCATTACGACCCATGAAATGTTGTTTCCAGGGGAATTTTCCCTTCCTTAGTAATGAATCATTTAATGTAGTTTAGTTATCAGTAATGCTATTAATATCAGATGTAGGTAATTTCGGTAATGCCTGAAATTCTGGCAGTGCGCCCTGTGCTAATTTGTAAAATATATATTCCGCTTTATCCATAAAATTATTTCCTATTATTTAAAAATATTTGAAATTTTATTACCTAACCACTTTGCACCCTCTCCAACCTGATTAACGCCCCATTTACCGGCATTATAAATTTGATCACCAATTACATTTGAAAAAGGTGTACCAGTTGGATAATTTGTACCAAATAATTTATTCGAAACCCATGGAAGAGCATAGTCCAAGCCCGTTCCAAGACCAAATCCAGTAATAGCTCCAACTGTTGTTGAAAGGGGACGTTGACCACCAAATCTTTCACTACCTACATTTGTCATCTTAGTCCAAGTATTTGCATCTTTTAAACTATGTAAACCTTTGGCACCATTTGCCGAATTTAGACCGCCCCAAATCCCACCTAATATACCTAACAATGGCACATTACTTGCAAAACGGAAAGGTTCATCTCGTGGAACAGTATGTACTGGTTTCATATCAACGTTAGGGCTTCCTAAATTTCCTAAATTAGTTGGAAGGTTCTTATAATCCAATAATTCTTTCCTATCAGGTATTGGTTCTTGTACAGGAGGAACAAATGCACCTAAACCTAAATATCAATTTTTACCAACATTATAAGCTATAGGAGGATTGTAACTTATACCATGCTCTTTCGCTAATTCATATAATTTCATATTATCTTTCCAACCAGCACCTACAGATTTATAATTTGGAAAATCTTCACTTGGAGTTTTCATTACCTGATTACTTAAATTTCCAATATCAATTCTCTTTTGCCATTCGGGATTGAAACCAGGAACACTTTTATTCGACGAATAAATATCAAAATTGTTTACTCTGTCATTATTGCCCTTTGATAGATAACTAATCAAATAATTTAGCTTTGTATTATCTGGGTTATATGCGCCCAATCCACGACCTACAGGTATTGAAGTGTTTTTCCTAAGTTCTTCTGCAGCCGCCGCTGTAGATGGATATTTTGAAGGATCTACATCCATCGGATATTTTTTGGCTATAGCCTCTTGAGCTAATTTTGTAAATATATATTCAGCTTTGTTCATAACTTTTCCTCTTATTTTAATTTACTTATTTCATTAACTAATTTTTCTATTTTATCTATTATATTTTTTTCTTTTAAACGTTTTAATACACCATCGACAATATCTAATTTTAAATCTGCTAATTGCACCTTTTCTCTTTTCATTTCTTTCTCGATTTCTCTAAGACTTGGAGTATATAATTTCGATTCCTCTTCCCTTTTGCGAAGATATTCTAACGGTGCATAATATCCTGGATACATTTATACTCCTTTTTTTACTTTTTCCATACTATTAATTAATGTATTTAATATTATTTTAGCTTTATCAACATCAGTAAAATTTTTAACTTGTTTAACCTATTTAGCTACAGTATCTGCAGCTTTATTAGCTTGTTCTATTTTATCATAATTCCTAATTACTTGCCCCATTAATGTTGTTAATTGTGGTATATAACTATAATTTGCTTGTTTAATTAAATTAAAAATATATTCTGCTTTATCCATATTATCCTCCTCAACCATAATAATTTTGATTTGTTTGATTATCTTTTGCCATCAAATGCCCTAAAAGATATGCAGGTATAGCACCAAGACCGGCACCTATTAATAATGAACGCCCATTAAGTTTCTTACCAACATTTGCTGCATTTACAGCATTTGCATCTACAGTAGCATTTTCAACTGGTTTAACTACTTCTACAGGAACCGGTGTTGCGTTATCAATTTTAACAACTGCAGGTTTTGCAACTACTGCTTTAGATGCACCCCCTACACCCTCTATTGCTTTAGCGGCCTGTGCAGCTTGTGCAGCCTCATCAACTTTACCTATACTTTTTAAAGCATTTATTGCGGATTTACCTTTTCCTAAAACCCAATTATAAATTTGACGAAAAATATTATCTTGACTTTTAGCTATTCTTATTGCCTCTTCCATTGCAGCTGGTGAAGCAAGTTTTACATGACCAAAATATTTACCCATTATTATAATTCTCCTATTTTTATTTTTCTAATTCTATAAAATATTCTTTATATGGATAGTAAATAATAGAACCTGTTAATAAATCAACTATAGCTCCTGGAAAAAATATTATATTCCCCAAAAAGAATAAGTTGAAACGAGATTCTAAATCTACTGTTTTTTCTTTATATGACTGTTTCTTCACAACAATTTTTTTATCAACTAAACTTCTTTGTATAGAAATGAAAGATGGTGTTGTACCCTTCCAACTTAAATTTGCAGTTGTATCTGCAACTTTAATCAAATCATTACGTGTAACATAAATCTCTGCATTCGAAGGTTTAGAACGAACATATACAACATCAGATGTACCTGTTAATAATGTTGCGCAACCTGAAAATAAAAAAATAATTACAACAAATAAAATAATACTATTATAAAAAATTTTCTTTATCATATGTTTTCCATTTTATATGTTGAACTTTGATTTAAAATACTTTCTAATTGTTTTAATAATAATACAACAGCTGACATTGAATCCATAGCTGCTTTAATTGGCGTCTCCGGCAATTGTGATAGACCTAAACGTACAGCAACTAATAGCTTTGCCAGCTCACCCATAACTCTTTCGTAATCCGGTATCAATTGTAAAAACTCCAAGATATTATATTTTTTAATTAAATTTAATGACAAAACTGCATCAACAGTATCTGAATTACTAAATACAGCTGCATATTTAACTAAGTTAGGATCTATATCTAATTTTAATTTAAAATTAGCGACTTTTTCATAAAACTTTTCTGCAATTTTATTAAATTTTTCAGGCTTTACTGGGATAGTAATTTTCGATCTTATTTCTACCATTTCATTTGGTGCAAGATTTGCAACTTTTTCAATTTCTTGCTCAACAACTCCCATATGAATAGCAGCCCATATAGCTTCATGTTTTGGTAGATGGCGAACAATATGAGTTTCTGCGTATTTATCAAAATCGGGACCAGATAAATAATATGCACCTACATCATCACGGCCGATAATATTTTTTTCAAAAATATCGATCTCCCCTGCTTCTTTTTCTATACCTTCATCTACTACCTCAAAAACAGCATCTAAAGGAAGTATTTTACCATTCTTCAATAATTCTTTCGGTAAATCATCAGGTGTTAAATTTTCACCCAAGTAATATGCAAATTTTTCAAAATTCTTAACTACATTTATTTGTATATATGGTTTTAACCCGGCAGTAGCAATTTTACCTTCTACTTTTTCCTTTAAATTTTTATCTGTAATTTCTTTACCTAATTTCAAATATTTTGTTGTCCTGGGACAATAAAATCCATTTTTATCTTTATCGTGCCGTCTCAATGAATTAAAATCTGAATTAATTATATAATAATTTTTATCTACCAATTCATTAGAAGTATGTAAAACTAAATTAACCAAATTTTCACCGTAATTAGTTAGCTTAGATTCATCTGTTATCGACACTATCTTAAACGGTCTAGTAGCTTTACCATTAATAATTAATATACCCGTATCCCCAACCCTCGGTACATCAGAAACAATATTATCAGTATTAAAATTTTTCTCAATAACTTGTTGTACATCAAACCAATTTTTATTTTTATCTAAAACTATACCAAAGCCCCAATTTTCTGTATTTGGAATATATGGAAAATAAGTATATTCTGAATTATTATCTTTTATCTCAGCACTTTTAATTTCTACAATATCATCAATAACCTGTTTACCATTTGCAGTTTTATAAATAAATCTACCTAATGTATCAGATTCAAATTGAGAACAATATTTATCATGAATATATTCATTAAGTTTCTTCGCAGCATATTTATCTAAATTATCAGGAAGATCTTGTGTTGAATATAAATTCCCTAACATCCTAGCCTCTTCATCCGTTACCTGCACTTCCCAAACATGATCGAGTTTTGAATTTGCTTGCTTAACAAATTTATTCCCATATTCATCAGAATATATATATTGTCGATCAATATCCATTTCTCTAACAAAAGATTCAACAATAGACTGTTCAGAAATCAATTCTTTGCTCGCTAATTTTTTTAGTACAGGAAGTGTACCATTTTGTTTAAATGCTAATTTAACAGATTCATCAGAATTTATAGTTTCAAAAATATTTCTAACTGTCTCTTCATCTATATTTTCTATACGATCAATAAACGATGCAACTTTCACAGCATCCCTAACAACACTATGCGGATCAACTGATCTATCAACACCTGGAAAATCAACTGGTGCTAATTGTAATCTATCTCCAAAAATTTCCAATGTCTCTTTTGGTTGAACTTTTTTAACACCTTTAAATGGACTATTACTTTGCATCAGTTCGCCAACTGTATTTTGATTAAGTGGTAAAGCTACATTACCATATAAAATAACATCTAACGGATACAATTTAAAATCTTTTATTATGACAGGGACACCTCCACCTAATACGCGAAGGGTACCCACAGCATAACCACGACTCAGTAACTTCTTTATCCAAGTTATACCCTGTACACTTCCCTGCAATATTGGAAACTTAGTTAAAAATTCTGTAATAATATCTTTAACCCAAGTACTAGAATCTTTATCTAAATACATTGAACCGCGTTTTTCAAAAAGTGTAGATGATTCTAAATTTTCCTCTTCGCGTTTCAATTTATCGACATAATTTTCAACAAATAGTTTTTCTTTCATACTGCATCCTCATTAATTCTTTATTTTAATATAAAGAAAATATTTTTATAAGTCAATATAAATTTTTAATTGAGTATTGTTTTAGATTTATAAGTATTAAAAATTTTTTCTGATGAAATTGGTATATTAGCATTCAATGAATCTAATTTACATGAAAGTGTAGGATTACCAGGACCTGATGAGGTATGTTTATGATCCAAAAATAAATCCCATAATTTTTCTAACCCATCAAACAATAATACACTTTCTAAATTTTTATGTTTCATATTATTTGAATTAATCTCTACTATTCCATTTGAATTTATTTTTACATTGGAATCTTTATATTGAATATTTATTCCATCAGATGATATATCAATTTTTGCAGTAGCATTACCAGAAACAGAATATGATAATTTAATACCTTTAGATGAAAAATTAAATTCAGATTTATTTTTATTTTTATCAACTAAAGTCATTATATATGAATTTCCAAAACTATCATATTTATTTTCAAATAAACTTGTTGTTACCAACCCATTATTTATTTTATGTGAAGTAGTAAAACCAGTATTATCTATATTCGATTCATAAATAAATTTTGTGGATAAATTTGAAGATAATAAAATAAAATTATTAGATGCGCCTGAAATTAAATTTGTACCGTACGAAACTGAATTAGTAGTATTATCTATCAAAGCAGATCTAAAATAAATTTCACCATTCGACATATCAACAATTGAATGCGACTGTTTATCCACTGTCAATGTTGCTAACGTTGTTTTTATATCCATTCGCACTTCTGATTCTAAAATAGGTTGCCACTCATCAACAGTATTATAAAATGTTCTAGGATTAAACCAACCAGTCGTATGATGAAAATTAAATTCATTTGCAATTGATTGTATACCTTTTGTTGTTACATTGATACTATTTAACGGATTGCTAGACAGTTTGATGCCTTCTTTCGCAAATTCAATAGACGTACCAGTAGACGCACCGACTCGATATATAAATCCACCTTTACTAATTTCTGGAACACTATAAAGACCCGAACCACTCCCAACGGTCGTATTACCCGCATTCGATATAAATCCTATAATAACATCTTTGCCAATTTCACCTAATTCATAATTACGCCATAATAAACATACAGCTCCGTCATGAGGTCTTGCTATAAATCCTGCACCAGCTCCAATTGGATCAATTGAAACATGTGACATTATATTACATTCAATTAGCTTGGACGCATCATCAGTTAATGCACTAAAATTGCCCTCATGTGTATTTAATGGTTTCACATATATTTTTAGGTCAATTGGTTTATTATTATCGTCATAAATATATTCAGACTTTTTAACTATACCTAAATAAAAATTTCCATATGGTCTCATATATACCTCATATTTTTAGTTAATCTCATATTTTAATATACTAAATTTTATTCAAAATAGCATAAATTTGCTACCGAAAAAATGACCTAAAAATGACCCTGTAAATTAATTTAAATAATAAATATAAAAATATTTATTTTTTTAAATTAAAAATTAAATAAAATATAAATATATTATATTATTGTTTTATTTTAATATAAAATGCTTGTTCCTATTCATTACAAAAAACCCCCTTTTTTGACCCTCCATTTTTTTATATAATACACACTAGTGTCTCTAGTTACTCTTATACTCTTTTATAAAATTATATATATTTTTTTATATTTTGTAAGAATTATATAAAATATATAATATAATTATATTTAAATAATAATATATAATATATATAAAATAGGTAAGATAAGGGTCCTCACTTAAAGTAAATTCTAGTGTCTTACAAAATGCCCTAAATTTTGTAAGAATTTTAGGGCGATTTTGTAAGGCGAAAAATTGGCCAAAATAGCTCAAATTCGGCACCTGAAAACGCCATTCCTTACAAAATGAAAAATTTTGTAAGGCGAAAAGTATGACATTTTGACAAAAAGTCTGCCAAATTGACAATTTTTCCGTATAAAAATTCAACAGTTGAAATCTTCATCATTTTGTATAAATTTTCCACATTTTTTTGTAGAAAAATTCACCAATACTACTATTATTTATATTAAACTTAATTTATTTATAAATACATATATTTAATATTCTAAAATTATTAATTTTGTCGTCTAGGAAGAATTTTAATTTACAATTATTATAATTATTATAATTTAGGTATAAGAAATATAGAAATATAGGGATCTTTATTTTTAACTATTTATTTTTTGCCTAAAATTTTTTATCACGTTTCTCTTGACACTTTTGATAAGTCCATAATTAGTTGAAAATAATAGATTTACACATTTTCATTGAAATTGGAGATTTTTTGCATTATATTAAGAAAGTTTATTTAATTGGAGGCAAAATTGATTATACAACTATCTGTTAATGACAACATTACATTGCAGATGTCAAAACAAGATGCAGGTAAGATAACAAAAGGATGGGAAGTTAAAAACATAAACTGGGAACTCGATGAATTAACATATCTTGTAAGGAATAAAGCAATCGTCATGTCTGAATTAATCGATGGGCATCGCCTCAAGCGAAATGTAAAAAGAGTGTTTGGGCTCGCTTTAGATTTTGACGCAGGAGTGCCTACTGTTGAACAATTCATCGAGATGAATCGAAATGCTAAATTTACTTACTTCTTATATACGACAACTAGTCATACCCCAGAGAAGCATAAATTTAGAGTACTAATCCCATTTGACCCGGCGCATTTAATAGTAAATAACCCACCGAACGAAACAATCGATGATATAGAAAAATTAAAATTAATTTTTACACAAAAATTTCCAACTATCGATTCAACATGTTTCAGTTCAGAAAGATATTTCTATCCGAGTAAAGAGGCGAAAGTATATCTACATAAACCGGATCCTCTTGTATTTTTAGATTATAGAAATTTATTAATAACAAAATCGAATAATTCATTTTTAGATGAATCATATGATCAATCATTAAATAATTTAAAACAGCAACTTGAAAAAATAGAGGAAGAGATTAAATCTATTAAAGCAGAATCTGAGAATACTTCAAATGTAGATCGTTCTGTTGAGCTTGAAATGAAATTAAAATTAAAAACAGCGGAACGAGATCTTCTTAATACCAAAATAAAAGATTTGCAATTATTCGAATCTAAATCTAAAAATAAAAAAGAAAATGAAAATTTATATATCTCAGAATCTGATTATTTAAAATCTGCAGAAATTGATCCAGCAACTGGCAAACATGTCATAATAAAAATCTCTGATATACCATTTAGTGATAATCCATCATCACAAATTAAGAAACAAGTATTTTGTCCATTTTGCGATCCAAAAACTCGTAAACATCCAAATTCACCAAATGCATTTGTTTCTAGAAATAAATATGGTATGCCATTTTTGTATTGTTCATCTGAGGATAAGACATATTGGCCTGATATACGCTCTGCAGAAAATTTAACAGGCTATACAAATAAATTAATATGGTCTGAAAATAATGGACTCCCTGTGCGTATAGATATTGATAATCCAAATAACCCAACCGGCTATCATGTCTTTAAGAACAATAAAGATTGGAATAATTTTTGTCTTCAAAACAACATCAATCCGAAGATTGAAAGTTCCCTTCCAAGAAAATGGATTGAGTTTGATATATCAGCACCACCTGGAGTTTATGAAGATAAATTTAATTTATTCCAAGAAACAAAATATTTAAAACAATATCGGGACTATTGTCTCGTGTATTATCCTGAATTAAAAACTCATATAATGAAAGTCCCCAATGAAGAAAAAAAAGAAATTGATTTTGCAGAGACTCTTAGAGATAAATGTCCAAATATATTTATTGTAATCAATAACTTATTCGGTGAAGACTACATTATCAATTACTTCATGAACTGGCTTGCAACTATGCTACAAACACGAAAAAAATCTACAACTGCTTGGATTATAACTACAAGACAGCAGGGTGCGGGCAAGGATCTGCTGTTTACGAGAATACTTGCTCCTATTTTTGGTAAAGATCAATGTCAATTACTCGGTAGTTCCAGCATAGCTGATAAATTTAATGCTTTAGATGCGCGATGTTGGTTAAGGGGCTATAATGAGCTTATAAAATCAGAGAACAAAATTGAAGCGAGAAAAGTAAAAGAATGGTTAAAGAATTTAATCACAGCTACACGACATAAGATTGAACCTAAAGGCGTTGATTCATTCTTCTTACCAAATTTTATGAATTTTATTTTATTTTCTAATTCAAATAAACCAATTGAAATTGATAATAATGATCGACGTTTTAATATCATTCGAAATCCGAATTCTAGGCCATTGCGAGAATTCCCACAATTCTCATCATATGCAAAAATAGAACCATTGATAGAAGCAGAACTCGACAATTTTGCCGAAATGTTATTTACGGCAAAACATAACATCGATAAATATAATACAGCACTCTCTAATGATGTTAAGGAAAGAGTAGCACGGTACTCAATGGATCCATATGAAGAATTTGCCAATCTTTTAGATAATGGGGAATTTTTCACGATGGCTTTAGAAGAAGCATTTCCATCGAGCCAGATAGTTATGTCATATGTCGATCAATCTAGATTGCAATACGCACAACAAGTGCAGCAAATGTCTACCTCCAATAATTCACCGGATGGTAAAGAGATAATTATGGATACAAATACAAATAGCCCTTTACCACCTCAGCCAAAAGATAGCCCCTTTGCCAATGATCCAAATGTGTCTTCATTAATTATTAATGATCAAGTTATCGAAATGAGTAAAAACCCGATATTGTATAAATATACAAAGGCACAAATTGATGAATATAACGCATATATAAAAGATCCTGCGATATCATTAGAAGCCAAGCGTTGCGCATTTAATATATTTGTTTATCATGGAATTAGTTCTAAGCAATTGAGGGCTCTTTCTAGCGTCTGGTTTCCTAAATCTGTACCTATGCGTATTATAACTCATAATCTCTTTCTCCAGGGCATAGATAATAAAAAAATTGTTTGGTGCCCCATTCATCGTGCTAGCTTACGTCTCTACCGACGTACTCACGATTAAAAAAAATCCCAAAACTCTCCTAATACACTATGCGGGGAAGGTTTGCTCCTTTCGCCTTCCTCGCATACTAATATGTATTCTGCTACTCAGTATATACTCAGTATATACTCAGTATATACTCAGTATATATCCGGTATATATTCAGATATATACCCATTATATACTTACTATATATCTGGTATATACCAGATATATTTTATATATAATTACATATAGGACATATATGAGAAAAATCATAATTGAAAAACAAACTGAATTTAAAATACCAATTGTTGCAGAAATTATAGATGTACTGACATATAATTCTCCATTATATTATAATACGTGTGATAATATTACAAGCATATTAGATAAAGTATTAGACATGTGGGCGAATAAAAATGGGAATTATAAATTAAATCTCAAATTAATAGATTCATTTTCCATTAAATATAATTTTTTATATTTAATTGATGAAATCGATTCAAAAGATAAAAATCTCGCACTCTCGAATGATGGTAAATTATTATCTGACGAATTTTTAAATGTAGAGTTGAAAATGAGAAATGGAAAGAACCATATCCTCCATACATCTAATAATGGTATGTATATAGATTATGAGTATTCAGCAATACAAAAACGATTTAATTGTACCGATTTAAATACTGTTTTTAATTCTACTAGATTCGATTCTGGGTATATAAGGTCTCAATTAAATTCTTTAATTGATTCTGACGGACCATTTTTTCTATGCCGATTCCTAAATGCAGATACTGTCTGTAGAGAACGAAATTTTAATTTTCATACTGATTTTGTACAATTTATTTCATTTTTGCCGTGTAATATCTACACTAAATCATTTAACTAAATCTAATGCATTAAAGAGGATTAATTATGAAAAAATATGCAACATTAAGTATACCTGCAATGGCTTCTAAATCAAAAAAATATATAATATTTGAATTATTTGATGTATTTAAAGGTGAAAAAGATGATAAAAAAAAGCAGGAATGGATAAAATATGCAATAAATAATCTTATAGATTATGATAAATTTACACAATCGGCTAGATTATTTTTGCCAAATTACCCAAGTACTATCATATCTAATAT
>Ga0116166_1002371_pt1 | contig 15679 bp, 12 predicted proteins | sample AD_JPNMR2_MetaG_FD_89884 | JGI IMG/M metagenome (GOLD analysis project Ga0116166, IMG submission 89884) | Active sludge microbial communities of municipal wastewater-treating anaerobic digesters from Japan - AD_JPNMR2_MetaG | ecosystem: Engineered > Bioreactor > Anaerobic > Digestate | place...
AATCCCTCGCGGCACAGCCGCGAGCAACGGGATCGGGAGAAACGTTCGATGCCGGGAGACGGTCTCCCGGACAGGTGTAACTCAGGAAGGCTGGTTCTCCATTTCAGGCTGAACCAGGACACAAGTAAGATCTCCGTAGACCATTTTCTCAAGGCAGAGCCCCTTCTGTTGTGGAAACCGACTCGGACTTCATCTGGCCGAGTTTCTGGATTACGTCGTTTACCGCAAGCGATAATTGCTTTAGACCTTCATACAAATACTGTCTGTCATGGTCATCTATCCGTTCCTTGTACTCATCGAGTCCCTTGCTGAAAAGCTTAAACGCTTCCATTGCTGCGTTACTGTTGCTCACGGCGAAATCTCCTGTTGGCTTGCGTCATTAGATCCAATAGTAAAAGATCGTCTGCCACTTGCTCATTTCTTGAGAATACCTTGGCGGCAGCCGTTCGGCTTTTGTTAGGCTTGGGCAGATTTGCCTTTTTGAAAAAGGCAGTTTTGCCCGATTCAAAAAAGGCAAGTCGGCCTGGACGGGGGCAGGGATCGGCGGTATTCTGACTCCGAGTCGGGCCACACCGGTCCGATCTCATATCCGAAAGGGCAGGACATGGAATACATCAAGGACTCAACGGGCAGAACAATTGGTACTATCGCAATGGATGGCAACAAGCTCGTGGCCAGAAGTGAAACGGGGAGGGGCCTGGGTTTCTACGATCCTTCAAGCGATGAAACCAGAGATTGGGATTCTCATTCCTTCCTTGCGAAAGGCAACATTCTATCGGCTCTGATCTGGCGCGCCGCAGGCATGTAGTGGTTAGGGGCAGCAAGATGGCGACAAAAAAGAGAGCATCGGCAAAGCGTAGGTCGCGGTCTGACCTATTCATCAGAGAAGATGTTTTCATTGGGTTACTCGGTGAACTCAAGAACCGAAACGGCAAGCCCTTTACAGACAAAGAGACGATCTACGGCGACCTATCCAGACTAGTTGTTGCTTGGATTCTTGAGACGAAAGATGAATACCTGAGAGCCATCTACCAATCGAATTGGGGAGGGGAGCCTAACATTCCCGCAATCAAGAAAACGGCTGCCCTTTGGAAGTCTCGCTATCGGAACGAAGATACCACGGGGGAATGAAACCGGGACAGGTTCGTTTTCAGGCTCAGCCCTCTTCACGAGGCGTCCGTGTCCAGCGGGGCCATCCGCTAGTTCGCTCTACTCCCTACTGTTGCTGCTCAGCGGCTCAATTGAAAAGGGCTGCCCCGAAGGACAGCCCTTGAAGAATGTGGCGAATGCCACTCGGGGCGACTGGATTTGAACCAGCGACCTCTTGGTCCCGAACCAAGCGCTCTAGCCAGGCTGAGCCACGCCCCGGATGTCAGACCTCCTATCATAGCCGATCCGCCCGCGGACGCAAGGGCGGCAAAACAACGCGGTCGCGTAGGCGCGACACACATAGAGAAACGAGCTGCTGTCACTCCAGGACGACAATCGGCCGGCGAGTGGTTTTGGACTTGGGCAGGGGCAGGAACGGTCCGAGGGCATATCGGCCCGGGCCGGCAATGACCGTCGGCAGCAGCAGGCCGATGAGAGCCAGGTTGTACTCGAACCCGTTCTTGTCGAGGAAGAACCCGTGCTTGCCGTGGACCATGGCGATGGCCCCGATCATGATGACGGTAAGCGAAGCGGCCGAAAACCGCGAGAGGAACCCGCCAATCAGCCCCAGGCCGCCGAAAAACTCACCGATGGTTACCGGGTACCCCATGGGTCCCATCATATCGACGATGCCGGCCAAGCCCGGCCCGCCGAAGGCTCCGAACAGTTTCTGGGCACCGTGGGCGGTGAAGACAATCCCCGCCGCCACGCGCACCACCAGCAAGGCGGCGTCCACCGCCGGCCGATCCTGACTCAATGCCGATTGTGTACTCATGTTCGAGTTCCTGCACCTATGTTGTTAGGACCGTAACACAATCACCATCCAAGATACGCCGAAGCGGTCGGCGACCATACCAAAGCGCGGGGAAAAGAACGTCTTGCCCAGCGGCATCTGCACCTGGCCACCATCGGCCAGCGCGGCAAAGAGGCGATCGGCCTCGGCTTCGCTGGACACCGTGATCGTCAACGAGATCCCCTGGAAGTTCGGCCGGCCCTGGCAACGGCCGTCCGATGCCATGAGCGTGGTATCGCCCAGCCGGAAGCAAGCGTGCATGATCTTGTCCTGTGCGCCGAGCGGCACCTCCTTGCACACCTCGGGATCCGGGCTGTCCTTGAATCGCATGACCGCCGTCACCTCGGCTCCCAGCGCGGAGCGGTAGTACTCGAGGGCTTCCTCGCAGCGGCCATCAAAATCCAAATACGGTTCGACTTGCATGACGTATCCTCCTCGTCAGCGATTGCGCCGGAGCTGCCCGGAACCGGGCGGCGTCGTCGAAAGACACACCGTCGCCGGAGCCGACAGCCAAGCGCGTTGACAGTGATTCGGTAGGTGCGCCGCCCATGCTTGGCAAGCCGAGCGGAGAACTTTTGTGTGTCTGCCCCGACGAGAGACGCAATGCCGTCGATCAGCTTCTCCGGGTCGCCGTGAGGTTCAGCCGATCGTGCAAGGAGCCGCCGAAACAGCGCTCATTCCGCCCAAACGGCGAATAGGCGGGCGTTGCGAAGCGTAAACCGCAATCGGACGGGTTCATTGACGGGCAATTCGCCTGATTCCCAGCGAACGGGCAGCTTGACGGCGTCGCCGACCACCGGATCGGAGACGGCCGCTACCTGCCCCTCACCGTTCAGGACTTCCACCACGATCTGGCCGAAATCGGAATCGGCGTTGACGTACAGTTCCGTTCCGGCGATCCGCAGCGGCCGCGTGATCACCGTACCTCCATCGAACGATGCCTCCAGCGATACGAACCGATCGCGCAGAACGGTCGCCAAGCCGACGCCGCCGAACGACTCCCCCTTGTCCGGGCCGGCGTAGGGGTTGTGCCGGTAGCTGCGTCCGCCGTAGTAGAAACGAAGCTCGTCGCCCACCGCAAGCGGCGGATTGGTGGCCAGCGACAAGTTGAAACGATCCCAACTGCCGACGGGGCCAAGCGGGATGAAGGGACTGCGATCGGCCACCCGCGTGAACCGCACGCCGTCGCGACTGACCGCCAGTTGGATTTCGAGCGTGGCCGCATCGGGCCGGCAGAGGAACGTCTGCACGAGACCGATGTAAACGCCCTCGTACGGAAAGACCAGCATGGAGTAGATCTCCGTGCCGGGCGGATCGGCCAGATCGGCGGCCATGACCACGGGCGCACTGGCCGGCTCGGTGTGGTCCCAGTGCAGGAAGTCGGGTGACTCGATGCGGGCGACGGCCCGGCCCCAGTGCCAGCTGTTGTACCAGTCGAACGCGGACCACGCGGCTTGCACGTCATCCGGCGTATGCTTCGTGCGGCCGTACAGAACGTAACTGCCGCGGGCGGGATCGAACATCCAATGTGTGGCCCCGTCGCAGATGGCCTCCGTCGCCCAGTTCTCGATCAACGTCCATCGCAGGCCGTCCGGGCTGCCCGCCACACCCAGCCCGCGACGCTGACCGTCGTGGAATCGGGCTCCGCGCGGGCCGGTATAGTTCGGATCGAGACTCAGGAATCCCATCTTGTACCGCCGGGCGGGATCCTGGTCCTGCTGGTCTTTGAACACGCCGAACATCTCATAGAAGTACGGAATGCTCCCGTCGCCGGTCTTGCGCAGTAACAGGTTGGTCGGCTGCCCATCAACGGTGACGATGTCCATCTTGGGCTTGTGCCAAACGAAACCGTCGTCGCTTTCGGCATAGGCGACGGCCCCGCCGGTGATGTACCACATCCGGTAGCGATCCTGGTCGTGCAAAACCGAACCGTAGACGATGTTCACGTTTGTCTCGTAGCTCTCGGTCTTGCGGAGGACGGGATTGCCGGCGTACTTGGTCGCCGGCTGCACCTTGCGGTCCACGTTCTGCATGGATTCGATCAGGTGGTCGTCCAGGAACAACTGTCGCGTGCGGTCCAGTTGCAGTTCCGGCCCGCCCGCCACGCCCGCGCAAACACAGAGATATCCGAGCCAGAGTGGACTCATCATGAGAATTCCCCGCAGAAACTTAGTTTCGCCCCCTACCGGAGCCCACCGGTGCCTCCCTCACACCCGGGCAAGTATCAGAACAATCGACCTTTTTGGCAACGACATGTCTTTGTGGTGCACGCCTCCAGCATGCGGGAAATCATGCGAGCCCGGCATTCGCCTGATGCATCCAGGGTCTGAACGCGCCTACGAAAACAGGTAGGCTCGCGGACTCGGTCTTGGTTCTTTACCAAAAGGGTCGTTTATGCTCTATGCCATTGCTCGGAATTGGTGGATGCTGCTGATCCGCGGGATCGCGGCCATCGTCTTCGGCGTCCTGGCCTTCTTCTGGCCGGGCATCACGCTGCTGGTGCTGGTGCTGCTGTTCGCAGCGTACGCCCTGGTGGACGGCGTGACCGCGATCGGCCTGGCCGCCGTCGGCCGCACCGGCGAGCGGGCGTGGTGGGAGATGATGCTGGTCGGGATACTCGGCGTCGCCGCCGGCATCATTGCGTTCGTCTGGCCTGGCCTGACGGCGTTCGTCCTCCTGCTGGTCATCGCCTTCTGGGCGATCGCGCGCGGCATCTTCGAGATTGCCGCGGCCATCCAGTTGCGCAAAGCGCTGACGAACGAGTGGTTGTTGATTCTGGCCGGCGCGTTGTCGATCCTGTTCGGCGTCCTGCTGCTGTTCTGGCCGGCAGCCGGTGCGCTGGCCGTCGTGTGGATGATCGGGATCTATGCCATTCTGCTGGGGGTGGTCTCGATCGCGCTGTCGCTTCGGCTGCACCATGTGAAGGATCGGCTCGAGGCGACGACGCCGACATCTCCCACGACGAGTGCCTAGAATTGGCTGTCAGCTATGAGCCAGAGGCGAACGAACGGGTCCGCGCCGAATGCTGCGCGCTTCTCAGTCCGTTATCGCGCAGAAAAAAGGCGGGCGAGACGCCCGCCTCCCGGCTCGCTGATCGGCTCAGAGCTCAAAGCTTCTTCTCACCGCCACAGCTTCTCTTCCAGGTACTCAATGACGCGGCTCTTGTCAATGCGCTCCTGAGCACCGGTGTCGCGGTCGCGGACGGTAACCGTGCCGTCCTCCTTGGTTTGGCCGTCGATGGTAAAGCAGTACGGCGTGCCGGCTTCGTCCATGCGGGCGTACCGCTTGCCGATGCTGGCCTTGGCGTCGTATTGGGCGGGCCAACGCTCGCGGATGGCCCGGTAGACGGGCTCGGCGATCTCGGGCAGGCCGTCCTTGTTGACCAGCGGGAAGACCGCCGCCTTGATCGGCGCCAGCCGCGGGTGGAACTTCATCAGTTCCGGGCTGGGCCGTGACTCGTCCACCGTGTATGCCTCGCAGATGAACGCCAGCGTGCCGCGGTCGGCTCCGGCCGACGGCTCGATCACGTGCGGCACGAACCGCTCCTTGCGCTCGTCGTCGAAGTAGGTCAGGTCCTTGCCGCTGCCTTTCCATCTGGGCTTGCCGTCGGCGTTGGTATCCACGACGAGTTTACCGTCCTTGGACACCAGCTTGCCTTCCATGTGGCTGCGGAGGTCGAAGTCGCCGCGATGAGCCACGCCTTCGAGCTCGCCGAAGTCGCCCTCGTTCAGGAACGGGAACGCATACTCGATATCGCTCGTACCGCACGAGTAGTGGCTCAGCTCGTCCTTGTCGTGTTCGCGGAGCCGCAGCTTCTCGCTCCGCAGCCCGAGGTTCGTGTACCAGCGGAGGCGCGTGTCGCGCCAGTACTCGTACCACTTGTTCGATTCGCTCGGATGGCAGAAGAACTCGATCTCCATCTGCTCGAACTCACGCGAGCGGAACGTGAAGTTGCGCGGCGTGATTTCGTTGCGGAAGCTCTTGCCGATCTGGGCGATGCCGAAGGGGATCTTCACGCGGCACGAGTCGAGCACGTTCTTGAAGTTCACGAAGATGCCCTGAGCGGTCTCGGGCCGCAAAAACGCCTTATTTTCGTCAGTCTGCAGCGCGCCGGTGTAGGTCTCGAACATCAGGTTGAAATCGCGCGGCTCGGTCAGGTCGCCGCCGCAATTCGGACAAGGCAACTGCAGCCCGCCCGGCGCCGCAGGGTCTGCGGCCAGGTACTGCAGGAGCGTGGGCATGTCCAGCGACTGACAGGGCCGCGACGACATCTCTTCGGCCAGCCGGCCCAGCACCGCCTGCGGATTGCGCACTGCGGCCAGTCCGGGGGCCTGCTTCTTGCCCTTGCCTGTCACCCACTTCTGGATGGCGGCCGCGTCATAGGTCACGAGCCCGGCCGGTTCGCCGGACAGCGCCTCGGCCAGCGCCCGCGTCCAGTCGCTCTCCTGGAGAATCTCCGGCACGTGGTCGGCTCGGAAAAGCTTCTTGCACTGACGGCAGGTCTGCATCTTGTCGGCGAACAGGTCGAAGTGGCCCGAGACCTTCCACACCTGCGGGTGCATGATGATGGCGGCGTCCAGACCGACCATGGAGAACTCCTGGCCGTCGGGACCGAGCGGGTTGTGATGGACCATGTCGTGCCACCAGGCGTCCTTAATGTTGCGCTTGAGCTCCACGCCAAGCGGGCCGTAGTCCCAGAAGCCGTTGATTCCGCCGTAAATCTCCGAGCTCTGGAAAATGAAGCCTCGCCGCTTGCAGAGGGCGACAATCTTGTCCATCACGTTGCCGGTCGGAGTGGCCATGGTCCTGTTCAGTCCTTTCTGGCAGTGCTCAGAATCGCTTACGAAACAAAGAATTGTGCATTATACCGACCGGGAAAGCGCGTACCAAGAGCGAGCGGACGCCATGGTGGTATCCGCGACTGGGGCGGATCGAGCCCGCCGCGAGGCCGGCTACACACGGCAAGGACGGGGAGCGGGCATCTTACCCCGCCTCGTCTTGATCAGGCTTGGCCCGCTTCCTGTGGTGCACGCTTCCTGCGTGCACGCGCAGGCAAGATGGCTGCACCACAGCGTGGCGAGAATCTACGCTGAACGCGAACGCGCTCGAATCGTACACGATGACAGGCACGAACGATCGGAGGCGGGCAAGGTGCCCGCCTCCCAAGACCGTCCGCAGGAAACTGAGTCAGCCGAGACTCTTCGCCAGCCCCTAGCCCCCAGTCCCAGCCCCGGACGCCGCCGTCCGCGCGAATCACCGCACGAACAGCACATACGTCGCGACCTACTGCCCCTGCTGGACTCGGTAGTTGTCGTAGTACGCAGCGCTGGTCGAGCTGTAACCCGAGCCGAGGCGGGCCTGATCGAAGCTGAACAGACCCTGGCTGCTCGAATAGGGCACGTTGGCCTTGGCCAGCACGCCGTCCACGTAGAAGTCGATGGTCGTGCCCTTGATCACCGCTTTCATCTCGTGCCAGCCGACGCTACGGACCGGAGCGCCGGGATCGTTCAGCACGATCCAGCCGGGCCCCGGCGGGTAGGCGACGCGGGCGGCATAGTACGTCCGCATGGCCTCGGTGGTGTTCGACTTGCCCATGGCCACGAGCTGCGTGACGCTCGGCGCCGCGTCGAGCAGTTCGCACCACTGGCGGTCCAGAGCCGTGGTGTTGCTGTCGTAGAGCCGGTAGGTCCAGACGATGGGCATGGCGTCGGTCGCCGTTGTGGCGGTGAAGTTCGACTGAGCCGCGTAGGCGTCGAACGTGTCGTCGATGAGCACTGTCACGCCACCGGTGATGGTCAGCGTGGCCCCGTTGGAAGTGGCTGATCCGCAATCGCCGGTGACCACGCAGCGGTACGTAGCGGCGTCGCTGCTGTCGGCATTGGAGATGGTCAGCGTCGCGGTGGTCACGCCGGAGTAATGGCCGCCGTTGCTCAAGTTCGCGCCATTCTTCTGCCACTGATACGCAAGCGTGCCCGCGCCGGTCGCAGCGACGGTGAACGTGGTGCTGCCGCCGGCGGCCACGCTCTTGTTGGTCGGGTGCGTCGTGATGGCGGTGGACGCCTTGAGTGTCAGCGCGGCTTCATTCGACGGCGTGGTGCCGTTGACGTCGGTCACATTGCAGCGGTAGTTGGCCACGTCGCCGCTGTCGGCGTTGGAGACGGTGAGCGTGGCCGTGGTCACGCCTGAGTAGTGCCCGCCGTTGGTCAGATTCACCTGGTTCTTCTGCCACTGGTAACTCAGCGTGCCCGAGCCGCTGGCGGTCACGCTGAACGTGGTGGTCGTGCCCGGGCAGATGTTACGGGCGACCGGCTGCGCCGTGATGGTCGGCCCGACGGGTCCGACGTACGTCCACTTGACCGCATCGGATCGACCCGCATTGCCGCTCGGTCCCGATCCGCCGCCGGTCGAGCCGTCGAGCGTGACGCTGTATTCCGTGCCTGCATTGAGCGTATACGTGCCCAGTGAGTACCAGGTGTTGACCGCATTCGGGTTGCAGGTCGTGTTCTGGCACACGCCGACACTGGTCGTGCCGCCGGCATGGGTAATCCGATGGATCATGGGGTTGCCGCTGTTGCTGGTGGTGCAGTTGGTAGTGAACACCTGCCAGTTGCCGCTGGTGGCGGGCGTGAACCGGAAAACGGCGGTTTTGGCCGTGCCGTCCAGCACGCACCAGCGATGGCCGATGCCGGTGGTGACGCCCGGGGCCGTGCTCTTGGACGTGCCGTTGGACCACGTTCCGGTCTCCGAGTATTTGTTGTAGTTAAACCCGCCGGACCGACTCTCGCAAATGTAGGTCGTGACAGGCGAGCCGCCGCCGATGACGTAGTCGGGCAGGCTCAGCGTGGTGCCGTTGTGCACGTTGACGTCCGTGTCGTTGCCGCTCAGGCCGGGAACCTGCCCGTCATCCGAGTACTGCCAGAAGACCCAATTGTTGAACACACCGATGCTGGGATTCTGCGCCTGCGGGTTAGGGTTGGTGAAATACTGGGCAATCCACAGCGTACGGTTGGCCACGGTCGAGTTGAGATAGTACGTGGCATAGTTCGTGTTGGTGTAGATGATGGGCTCGACGCCGGTGAGCCGAACCACCTCGTTGATGAAAGCGTTGGCCCAGTTGGACAATGCGGTGGCCCCCAGGCTTGATCCGTCTTCCAGGTCGAGGACGGGACGCAGGTAGCCGGCGGTCATGTAGTTTCCGGCCACGCTCACGAAATACTGGGCCTCGCTGACGGCTGAATTCCACGTGGGCCGGGCGAAGTGATAGCAGCCCATGTACAAGCCGGCGGCGGCACCGCGGGCCATGTTGTCGGCCATCTCGCTATCGGTGAAGTTGACGCCTTCGGTGGCCTTGGCGAAACAGAAGATGTAACCCGCGTTGTAGATCTGGTTCCACTGCGAAGGCGTGATGTCGCCGTTCCAATGGGATACGTCGATCCCGTAGGGCCGCTGCGCCAAGCCCGTCTGCATGGAGATCAACGAGGCGTTGATACCGATGAGTGCGATCAAACGACGCATGAAAAACCTCCCCGTCCCCGCGGACGCTGCAATCCGCGCAGGACAAAGCCAGACCTGGCCGTTCCCGCTCCACCGCGGGCGTACAACAGCTCACTGCACCACAGTGCAGTAAACGTGGCAGCCGGCCTCGAATTGTGGAACTATGGCGCGCACAAGAACCCTCGCCCTCTCGTGCGAGCCTGGCCGTCCTGTGCAACACTTGGAAACGCAGACAGCGCTACCGCTCCAACTGAAAGGCCGATGTCCTAACGTGTGCGCGCGGAATCATCGATCGATAGGTTCTGTGTCTCCTGTCGGAAATGGGTTCACGGACCGCACCCTCGCCAAGGGTGCGGCCTGGGCGTAGACAACACGACGCATGATCTTGTCGGCCAAACGGCCATCAATGCGTCAACCTGCGAGCATATATGGCACGCCTCGGCGAAAAAAGCAACAAAAAAATCCATGAAATTCAAAGATTATTCTGCCGGCCCTCAGTCGACCAGCGGAAGATGATGCGTGGCGCCCACTTCAAGCGCGCAAGGATACCGGTGAACGGCGTTCACTTGTCAGATCGTGGATTCGCAGTCGGCAACAACGCTAGGCACAAGGAAGATGACAACTGAGGGCATCATCCGATGAATAAAGACTCGACTTGCCAGGAAGAGCGCTGTCGGCTGCCAACTCTCCGCTATCAGCCGGACGCCTGGCTCATAGCCCACGGCTCATAGCTCACACCCTCTACGCCGGAAGTGTACGCTAATCGTCACTCTGTTCTGACGCCTGCTAGCGCAGCGGCGAACACTTCAGCAGCAACGGCATTGCCTGACTCGCCGAGGTGATTGCAGTCCACAAACGTGCCCAGCCGCCCTTTCAGTCCATCGTCAGCCGCCACGTCCACCAGAACCGCCCCGGCATTCACCGCGGCCAGGCGGATTCGTTCGTTGATCAACTCCGTGTAAGCGTTGGCGATGGTCACTTGGCCCGGCAGCATCACCGGCACCGGCAGCGCATCGCAAGGCAAGGGGACGGTCGGCCGAAGCGGGTACGTCGCGACATAGACACTCCAGCCGGCGTTCTGTCCGGCCGCGATGGCCGCTTCGATGTTGGACTGGGCTTCATCGAGTGTTCGCGTCAGGCCGGTCCTGAAAGGATAGTCGGGGCTGCTCGGCGAGTGGATCAGGAGCGGATCGACGCGGCGAAGAAACGTGACGACGTCGCCGCCGCCCTCCCAGTACAGCAGCGTGTGAGCGTTGGGGAAGATGCCGTCGGAGATGAACTGCTTCAGCCGTTCGAGCCCTTCAGCCGTCGTCTCACCCCCGCGACCTTCCTTGGCCATTTCCGCCGCGGGGATCTGCAGCAGGTCGACCAGCACATCCGGGTAATCGGTGTCCGTCGGCCCGGCCGTGGATGAGTCGCCGAATGCCACGTATCGCACGTCGGGATCGGGAATCCGCACGCTCTCGCAACCGGCCAGAAGCATCAACGCGAAAACCACGAATCCCCATACCGATCGAAGCATTCCCGCCAACCTGAGAGACCACCATCGTCGGACGGACCATCACGATCCTTTGAACTATAGCACAACTGAGAGGAACGCAAGCCGTTTTGTCACAGCGAGTTGCCCGCCGTGCCGCTTTACGCCATTGCAGAAGCCCCGGAAGTTGAATTCGCCCCCCAACGCTTTTCGACCACGACTGGGTCGTCCCTGAGTGTGAATCATTGCTCGACTGGCCTTCCGGTCGCCATCTCCAACCGCCTGGATCGTCAATTCGTTGCCTTCCCGCGAATCCGCTGGCGTCAGTTATGATGCGCAAATTCCACAGCCGTTCTGCGTGACAGTGCAGAGCGTGTGAGTGGCACTGCGGAGGGACGTGACCGGCGTCCGCGCAAACGCAGTCACCGACACTTGACAAAAAGCGGCCTAGGCAGTAACAGAGAGTACCATTTTTTCCGACCTTTCTTTGTGCAGTCACGCTAGCCACGCAATCTGCGGGTTGGCATGTTCTTTGTAAGAACGCGGGTGATGGACGGCCCCCTAGGAAGGGCTGGAATTCCAAGAGGTGCAGATTATGCCAATAGACACTTCGAACGTGTGCAATTCTGCTAGAAGTCCAATCAAGTGAACACGGGGACTGTTGATGATCGTTATCGGCGACATCTCGGGTATTCAAAACTACGTCTTCGACATTGCCGAGACCGGGGGTGGCCAAGCGCGGCGCCTAAGGGCACGCTCATTCTTCGTACAATTGCTCGCCGAGACGGCGGCTCTGCGCGTTCGCCGAGCACTCGGCTGGTTGCCAGAGACCGTGCTCCTTTGCGGCGCCGGTAAGTTCACCCTCCGCGGTCCCGGCACGGGCTTGCGGGACGGCATCCTGACAAAGGAACAGCAAGCCATCAACAACTGGTTGCTTCGCACCACCCGTGGCGAGCTTCGGCTGACGCTGGCCTGGGCTGATGCAGCCGAATCAGACGAAGCAGCCTATCGGGCTGCCCAGTCTGAACTGCAGCAACGGAAGGCCAGACCGTGGGCACCTCCTGCAGGAGCAAGCTGGGCAGATTCCCGGTTGATTCTCGATCCGCTGGACACACCTTGCAGTCTGTGTCATCACGCACCGGCGAGCACAGAAGAGGTCGATCCGGATGGCATACGGCGTCTGGTATGTGATGCTTGCAACAAGACAAGAGAACTCGGCAGGCTATTGCCCCGTGCTCGCTGGTTGGTGATCCGAGACGTACCAACCGGAGCAGACCTGGAAATGCTCGGCCTGGGCATAGACGTCGTGACTAGCGATTCCGTGACCGTCACCCCCGGAACGCTGGCGGTAGCGAACCTCCGGGAGCCGGAAAAGTGTCCCTCATGGTGCCATCGAGACCGTTTCATGCAGCGCCGGTTGATGGCTCACGTACCAGTGAATGACGAAGGCCAACCGGTCTGGTTCACGGAGCTTGCCGATGCCCACAGCCAAGGCGCAGCGCTGCTGGCCGTTCTCAAGGCCGACGCGGACTCCCTCGGTGTCTGCTTTGATCGACTGCTGAACAGCAACGGCCTCGATGCAATGCGTGCCCTGAGCGACCGGCTTGACGCGTTCTTCGCTGGCCGTCTGCGTCGAGAACTCTCCATCCCTTCTGAGCGATGGCATTCAATCTACACTGTCTTCGCCGGAGGCGACGACCTGGTCATGATCGGCCCTTGGGACATCATGGTCGATTTTGCCGGCACCGTACGACAATGGTTCGCTGAAGAGTTCAGCGATCTCGGGCTGACGCTCAGCGCCAGCCTGGAACTGATAAAGCCCAAACGCCCGATCAAGCCTGCCGTAGAACGAGCTGAATCACTCCTGAACGAAACGAAGAAAGCCGGCAAAGATCGGCTAGCGGCCCTTGGACAGATTTGGCCGTGGAAGAACCACGAACAGATAATCGATCAAGCCAAGAAACTGGCCGGGTGGGTGGAATCCGGGGCTATTGAACGCGGCTGGCTCCACACCTTGCTGGCGTTAGCGATGACTCGGCACGGTGACGAACCCGACCCGCTCGCGACTGCACACCTAGCTTACCACGTAGACCGCAACTGGAAACAGGGAACCCCTTCACGACACTGGGCGAACCAGTTGGTTAACGACTTCGACGACAGGGAGCAATTTCATGTCCGCTATCTGCCAGCAATTGTCCGCTATGCGCTAACAGCCACGCGGAAGCGTGATGAGGAGGACTGAACGTGGCATATCAAGATAGACACACGCTCGACCAACTGTGGCCGAACTACCTACAAGGCGGATATTTCGATGACGACGGCAACCTCCGCATTGAGCTTGTTGCTCGTGCACGCATCGTACCGCTTGCAGAAGCAATGAGTCAGGCACGGCCGCCGCTGACGATGCATCAGATCCGACGCTTCTTCCAGCATTGCCGGGCTATCGAGGCGAAGATTCGAGCCAAGAGTTCTAGCTGGGCTGCTGAGCAGGCAAGCTTTCTCGATCTCGACGTCGCTGCCGCTGATGCTGTCGCCAAGTCGCCGAAGAAGATTCCTGCCCTTTTTCACGATTTCATCGAGAGAAATGTCGCCGCCGTCAAGACTGAGAAGGACTTCCTCAAAGGATTCCTTCCGCACTTTGAAGCGCTAATCGGCTTCGGAAACCGTTTCTTCCAGGATCGCGAGAGGAACTGACATGAAAAAAACCGGCTACCATGAAATTACAGGTACCATTCATTGCTTGAGTGGTCTCCGCGTAGGTGGCAGCGATGAACTATTGCAGATCGGCGGGACCGACCTCACCTGCGTCAAGCATCCGGTAACACTGCGGCCTTACATCCCCGGGTCTTCAATCAAGGGGAAAATGCGATCGGAGCTAGAACAATGGCTCGGCAAGTTCGGTGGGAAGGACAATAACGAGCCGTGCGGATGCAAGGAGTGCCTTGTTTGCCGAGTTTTTGGCCCGCACAAGCAAGCACGTCACGATCTTGGTCCCACTCGTATCGTCGTTCGTGATGCCGCCTGCGTTAGCGGTGGTGAGACGGAGCTGAAGTCGGAAAACGTGATCGATCGGAAGACAGGCACAGCCATGCACCCACGCAAAATTGAGCGGGTCGTCGCCGGCTCGGAGTTTTCACTTCGCATCGGCGTTCAGGTATGGGACCTGGATGCAGCCTGCGAGTATAACGGGAAGACGGGAGGTGATGCGTTGATCGAGTTCGTCAAGGATGGCCTCCGCTTCCTGCAGCAGACTGGCATTGGGTCCGGCATCAGCAAAGGGTCCGGTGAAATTGAGTTTCGTAATCTGATGTTGAATGGCACACCGTTCACCCTGGTGAAGTAGAATGAATCTCTACCGCTTCCGCATCATTCCGGAATCGCCCTGGCGGACCCCTTGGCAATCCGACACGCTCAGCGGACTCCTCTGCTGGATGTGTGCACGCACCCACGGCAAGGAAGTGCTGAGGGAGAGATTGATCGAACCCGCGCTAGCCGGTCGGCCCCCTTTCGTGCTTTCTGACGCCTTCCCACGCGACCGGCTACCCTTGCCAGCGGCGTTGCGGACTCTGGACGTTCCGGCTGAGCTGCGCAAGCCGCTAAAACGCGCACAATGGCTGCTCGCCGACACCTTCCGACAACTTCAAGCTGGGATCGTACCAGGGACAGGTGCGATGCTCGATGACCCGGGGATCATCGAATACACCCAGTTGCGAAACACCATCAGCCGGTCTTCACACACCACCAGCAACGACGGTGGTCTATTCCCTACCGAAGAAGCGGTCCTGAAGAAGGGTATCCGCTATCTGACTGTCTACGCGCGTATCGTTCCCGAGTTCGTCGAGTTTTTTGAGCAGCTGATCGAGGAGTTGGCCCAGTGGGGTTTCGGCTCGGATCGCACGGCCGGCAAGGGCCAGTTTCGTCTGGACAAGGGGCTCGAACCAGTAACAGATCTGGATCAGCCTGCCGACGCGGATGGATGTGTGGTGCTATCGACATTCCAGCCGGGCAATAGCGATCCAACTGAAGGGGCTTGGGAAGCGTTCACCAAATATGGAAAACTTGGTCCGGACTTCGGCCTGGAGAACGTTTTCAAGAAGCCGATCATCGTTTTTCGTCCTGGAGCGAGCTTTCGCCAGTGCTCTCCACGTGGATGGCTTGGCCACGCTATCCCCATGCACGACCTGTTCGCCCGCGACATCGTTAACCACCTCGAAGGCCTTGGTGCCCACGTGATTCACTGGGCGTTCGGCCTGTCAGTACCCCTTCGCTGGCCAAAAGGAGAAATCAGGCCATCCGAGTTGATCGTTGAACCACTGGCTGCCGACGAGAAGCAAGAGGCCCCGAACATTACGCCAGAGTTCGCGTCCAAACCCGCGCCATCGGCGCCGACGGTTCCGACTATTTGCCATCCTCCGCGTCCGCCAACGCAAGACACTGATCAGGTGACCGTTAAAGTGTTGGAACGGCGTGAGATCAATGGCAAGGTACAGTATTTTGTTCAAGAGGAGGGTAAGCCTCGGGGAGTCTTGGCCTACGGCGTCCCGCCACCACCAGACAGACTTCCTCAGGTTGGGGAGGAGATCCGCGTCTATCGCAACAATCGGGATCTTCACAATCCCCAGTATCGCTGGGATAAGCCCCGGCCGCCGCGTACTCAATCATGGCATCGACAACCGCCACGAAGGAATTAGCCCAAACACACTACCTTGAGTGCTATGACGCTTGGATGCTACAGGTAGGGCTTCCGGTCAATTATGGAAGGACGC
>Ga0116166_1002378_pt1 | contig 15656 bp, 16 predicted proteins | sample AD_JPNMR2_MetaG_FD_89884 | JGI IMG/M metagenome (GOLD analysis project Ga0116166, IMG submission 89884) | Active sludge microbial communities of municipal wastewater-treating anaerobic digesters from Japan - AD_JPNMR2_MetaG | ecosystem: Engineered > Bioreactor > Anaerobic > Digestate | place...
ACAGGACCTTCTCCCCCTTGGCGATGTCCTTGTCCATCGACGACTCAACAAGGTGCATGTACATGAACATGTACAGCGATTGGACTCGCTGGCCGAGGTCGGGGTCAACGTCCATCCGGACGGAGTTGGACAGTTCCAGCAGGATGTTGCGCGCCTGGCAATAGCCGTTGAACACGCCCTCCCAGTCGCGTTTCCGCATCGCCTCCACGCCCTGGCGTGTGAACTTGATCGCGCCCTCGATCAGGAGGAGGCGCAACTGCTCGGGAGGAGCCGTCATGACCTTCGTGCGCAAGTACGCATTGACGCCTGGGTTCTCAGCGCTCATCGTCGGTTCTTATCGGAGGTTCACCGGCGATGCTTGACGCCGGAGGTCGTGGATGATGCGCGCCCGCCCTGCCCGCACCGAATCGCGCAAGAACCGCGCGATCTCCGGGCGCGTCTCGCAGCCTGAGCGGCGTCAGCCGCCCCGGACGACCAGCACCTTGTACACCCAGCTCGCGCACCAGATTCCGGCGATCACCCACAGCAGACGTGGGCGGAGCGCCCGGCCCACGAGCGTTCCGAGGCGCGAGCCGAAAACCGCGACGTGCAGGGCCCCCCAGAAGCCGGTCGCCGCGACCAGCGCCAGCAGCGCGCCCATCGGCTGCGCGATGAACGACCGCCCCGGCTGCATGTGCGCCGCGGAGGCAAAGGCCGTCGTCATGCCGCACGTCGGGCACGGAACGCCCATCGCCGCCACCCAGCCGCACGTCGGTAGTCCGAGTTGCCGGTGCGTGCCCATGCCCGACCCGCTCGGGCTCAGGAGCGCGGCGGTCACGAGCACCGCCAGGATGCCCAGCGCCAGCCCCAGCGCCACGAGGCGCTCGCCGCGGGTTGCGCGGAGCGACCCCGAGCGCGTTGTCGCGCGCGTCGGCGGCGCGGTCTTCGACCATGCGGATTCGGCGACACTCCCATTCACGATCGAATCGTACCGCTCAAGCCGCGCGGCGTGCGGGCTCGGAGCGCTGGGCGTCGGTTTCTGTCGGCGCCGGCGGCACGCGGCGTTCATCGACGAACAGCCGCGACTGGGGCGGCTCGCCCGCGCCCTCCTCGTTGCGGCACCGGTCCCGCATCTGGCGTTCGAGCGCGTAGAGCTCGCGCGCCGCCTGGAGCTCGCGCAGCGCGCCGTCGAACAGCAGCACCCGGAGCGTCGGGCGCGGGATCGGCACCCGCCCTCCCGGGCCGTGCTTCCCGGTCGAAGCGGCCTCGCCGTGCTCGTGGACCAGCCCGCCCGCAGAATCGTCGAAGCGGTTGATGAGCGCGTAGAGCCGCGGGCCCAGCGCGCTCGCGGGCGCCGTGATGAGGAATCGATCGTCGCCCAGGTGCGCGACAAAGCAAGAGGGGAGGTGCGACGAAACCTCGACCTCGATCATGTCCGCCACCGCACGGATCAGCCGGTCGCCGACGTTGTACCCGAACGCGGCGTTGTAGTCGGCGAAGCGTCGCACGTCGACGAACGCCGCGTCCGCATGGACCGGTCCGGTCAGGCCCTGTTTCCAGGCGCGGATCGTGTCGGTCACGTGCCGGTCGGCGTGCACGCGCGTCGGCAGCCCCGTGATCGCGCCGGCGCCTCCCCAGCCCGGACGCCCTTCCTGCGTGGCGCTCCGGATGAGGTCTCGCAGGCGCACAAGGCCCCGAACCTCCGAACCCTGCGTCACCAGGATCGGATCGGCCGGGGACTGGTCGTCCACCACGCACGCGACCTCGAGCGCCTCGGAGATCGGCGTCTGCGGCGGCAGCCGCACCACCGACCGCTTCATGATCTCCCCGACCATGAGCCGCGCGTGACCGCACTCGATGGCCTGCTCCACGTCGGCCTTCCAGACCCAGCCGATCGTCCGATGCCCGTCGGTCACGACGGCCCCCGAGACGTCGTCCGCCTGGCGCAGGGCTTCAAGGGTCTGCGCAAGCGTCGAGACGTGCTGGACCTGGCAGAGCGGCTGCGCGAGCGTCGCGATCGTCGCCGCCGGAGACGTAAACGTCCGCACGCGATCTTCGACGATCCGCCACTGTCGACGGACATCCCGGGCGAACTCGGGCGAGAGCGTTGTTGGGCGTGAGACCGGGCGCGCCAGGAAGAAGCCCTGCGCGAAACGCACCCCCAGCGACACGACCGTCGAGAGTTCGTCCGCGGTTTCGATCCCCTCGGCGACGAGGTGGATGTTGCTCAAACGCGAGAAATGGACGAAGAACCGGATGAGGTTCTGACGGAACGGGTCCGCGTGGATGTTGCGGACGAACTCCGTATCGAGCTTGATCCACGCCGGTCGGACCTGCACGATGCGGTTGAGCCCGCTCGTGCCCGCGCCCGCGTCGTCGACCGCCACCTTGAATCCCGCGGCCTTCAGCTCGAGCGCGCGGTTCACCAGCTTGCGGCTCATCGACTCGTCCGAAAGCTCGGTGATCTCGGTGACGATCCGGTCGCCGCTCACGCCCGGCGTCCTGCCGATGCAGTCCCGGAGCGCCCCGATGAACCGGTCATCCGCGAAGACCGCCGGCGAACTGTTGAGGAACAACTGCGTACCGGCGGGCCACCCGGCCGCGGCCTGGAACGCCGCCTCGCGAGAGACCGTCTCGAGCTCCCACAGGAGCCCGCAGCGCTCCGCACTCTGGAACAACTGCGCCGGGCTCTGGAACCCGGAGTTCACGCCCGGGCGTGTAAGCGCTTCGTAGGCGTAGATCCGCCCGTCCTCCATGTCCACGATGGGCTGAAAGACGATCGAGAGGTCGCGCGTCGCGATGAGCGTTTCGAGCAGCGCGCGCAGTTCGGTGTTGTTGACTGAGGTTGCGTGCATGGCTTGCGTCGTGGCCGGCCAATCTTCTGCGTTCGACGACCTTGGTCGAATGCGCGAAGACTCCGGGTGCTTATCGACGAAGCGGCATGGTCACTGGTGGCCAGTGCAGGCCGCACGGGCGAAAAACGGTCGAACTGTTGGTATTTCGGCGTCCGAAAACCGCGAACCGTGCAATCCGATCAGGGGAGTCGGTCGAGCGTGCGGCGGGCTCAGCGACAAAGCACCGGCCGCGACGAATCCAGCCGGGAAACCCTCTTAAGGAAGTGCGCCGCTCGCTGGGGGTCAGTCGAATCGGAAGACGCCCTTGCGCACGCCGTATACGTACGCGACGACCGTCGTGAGCACGAAGAACAGGATGCGCCCGAGCCACACGACCGCTTCGCTCGAGGATTGATCGATGTTGGGGAACGTGATCGCCCAGGGGTAGAGGAAAATGATCTCGATGTCGAACACCAGGAAGATCATCGCGATGATGTAGAAGCGCACGTTGAAGCGCTTGTGGGCCGTGCCGACCGGGTTCATGCCCGACTCGTACGTGATCTCCTTCACCTTCCCGGTCCGCTTCGGCCCCAGGACCAGCGACGCGCCGACGTTGAAGATCCCGAACGTCGCCGCCATCGCGACGAGGATCAGGACCGGCAAGTAGTTGTGCAGCGGCGACGAAGCCAGGACCGCCAGTTGGGTGACGGCATCGGCACTGATGGGGGCGAGCGGGGCGTTCATCGGCGGGCATCATAGCGGCGGGCCGGTGAACGGGCGTTCCCGACACGCCCGCCGGCACGCACCCTCCAGGCGACCGGCTTTGCCCGGGCGACTGCCAAACTTGCAGTGCGGAGCGCGCCGGGGTTGAACGCTGACAGCAGTTGGAATCTCCGTCACCCGCTCCAGCCCGCCGGATTCGGGACGCGGACGTCAATCGACAGGGGCTCGATCGGTTTCCCCGCGCAACAGGCGTGGCATTGGACTTGCCAAAGACCACCGCCGAGCGCGTCGGCTTGCGCGGTGGGTGTCGGGCAGCGGCCCCGCCCAAGTCGGCACTGTTCGAACATCGACCAAACAAACTTCAGCACATCTGGGTGACTCGGAGATTTTCGCATGGCCGTCAAGGAACTCGTGTTTGATGTGGAAGCCCGTCAGGCCCTGCTCGCGGGCGTCGAGAAACTGGCCCGGGCGGTCAAGAGCACTCTCGGCCCGCGCGGTCGCAACGCGATCCTCGACAAGTCCTGGGGCGGGCCGACCGTGACCAAGGACGGCGTCAGCGTCGCGGAGGAAATCGACCTCCGGTGCAAGTTCGAGAACATGGGCGTCAAGCTCGTGAAGGAAGCGGCGAGCAAGACCAGCGACGACGCCGGCGACGGCACGACCACCGCCACCGTCCTCGCCGAGGCCCTCTTCAAGGAAGGCCTCAAGTACATCGCCGCGGGTGTGGACGCCAACCAGCTCATCCGCGGCATGCGCAAGGGCGTCGACATCGTCTGCGACGAAATTAAGAAACTCGCCAAGCCCGTCGACCGCTCGCCCAAGTCCGGCGACATCGAGAACATCGCCACGATCTCCGCGAACAACGATCCGCAGGTCGGCAAGGTGCTGGCCGACGCCTTCACCAAGGTCGGCGCCGACGGCGTCATCACCATCGAGGAAGGCAAGAGCCAGGAGACGACCGTGGACGTCGTCGAGGGGATGCAGTTCGACCGCGGCTTCCTGTCGCCGAACTTCGTCACCAACCCCGACGACATGACCTGCGAGTTTGAGAAGGCGCTCGTGCTGGTGCACGAGGACAAGATCGAGAACGTCGGGAAACTCATCCCCCTGCTCGAGAAAGTGATGCAGGCCAAGAAGCCCCTGCTCATCATCGCCGAGGAAGTCTCGGGCGAAGCACTCTCGACGCTGGTCATCAACAAGCTCCGCGGCACGCTGCAGGTCTGCGCCGTCAAGGCCCCCGGCTACGGCGACCGGCGGAAGGCGATGCTCGAGGACATCGCGATCCTCACCGGCGCAACGCCCATCATGAAGGATCTCTCGGTCGAGCTCGACAAGGTGGAGCTCAGCCAGCTCGGCCTCGCCAAGAAGGTCGAGATCGATGCCGACAACACGACGATCATCGAGGGCGCGGGCGCCGCCAAGGACATCCAGGCCCGCATCGAGCAGATCCGGCGCGAGATCGACACGACCACCAGCGACTACGACCGCGAGAAGTTGCAGGAGCGCCTCGCGAAACTCGCCGGCGGCGTGGCCCAGATCAACGTCGGCGCCGCCAGCGAAGCGGAACTCAAGGAGAAGAAGGCCCGCTTCGAGGACGCGCTGCACGCCGTGCGCGCCGCGGTCGCGGAAGGCGTGGTGCCCGGCGGCGGCGTGAGCTTCGTCCGCGCCCGCGAGGCTCTCCTGAACATGAAGGAGTACGTCGCGGTCTACGGCAAGCCTGGGACCCGCACCGACGACAAGACCGCCGATGACGTCGGGCACTACAAGTACGACTTCGCCGCCGGCATCGACGTCGTGGTGCAGGCGCTCGCCAAGCCCCTGGAGACGATCGCGAACAACGCGGGCGAGAAGGGCTCGGTCGTGGTCGCGAAGGTCGCCGAGGGCGGGAGCATCAAGGGCAAGGAGCACTACGGCTTCAACGCCCTCACGCTCGAGTACGGCGACATGCTCAAGATGGGCGTGCTCACCCCGGCCAAGGTTGATCGCTCCGCGATCACCAACGCCGCGAGCGTCGCCACCGTCCTGCTCGCCGCCGACTGCATCATCGCCGAGAAGAAGGAAACCAAGGACGACCACGCCGGCCACTCGCACGGCGGCGGCGGCATGGGTGGAATGGGCGGCATGGGCGGCATGGGGTTCTAAGCGCAACGCGTTCGCCGGACGCGGACTCGACGGACACCCACGCTCGGCCGGCCGCGGTTTTGAAGCGATCGCTCGGCGCCTTTCAGGGAGCAGACCGACATGGCCAAAGCCTCTGATCTTCTGAAGAAGTTCGGCGCCTCGCCCGCGCCGCTCGCGGGCGGCGCGAAGCACGCCATTCCTCTGGCCCCCAAGAAGCCCGAGGAAGGCGCCAAGCCCGACAGCGCCGATCACGTCACGGCCCAGAAGCCCGATCGCGGCCACTCGCTGCACAAGCCGGGCAAGGCCCAGGGCGGCGCCGGTGCGCCCGGCGGGCGTCCGAAAGTCTGAACGCAACCTTGCGGCGTGAGGTGTCTCGCTCCGCTCTCCCGTCACCGGCCCGAGCCGCGGCGACCGCGCTTCCATGCACGACTTTCTCGAAACCGCCAAGCACCTCTTCACCGACCTCCCGGGGTTCCTCGACGGCTTCATCGCCGACTACGGGTTCTGGGTGTACGCCCTGCTGTTCGCGATCATCTTCGCCGAAACGGGGCTGGTCGTGGCCCCGTTCCTGCCGGGTGATTCGCTGCTGTTCACCGTCGGAGCGCTCGCGGCCCGCGGGACGATGAACGTCTGGCTTATCGCCGGGCTGCTCATCGTCGCCGGCGTGCTGGGTGACGCGGTGAACTACTGGGTCGGCAAGTGGATCGGGCCGCGGGTGTTCCGGTATGACCCCGGCAGCGGCAAGGCCCCCACGCTCCTCGAGAGGCTCCTGAACCGGCGGCACCTCGACCGGGCGCACGAGTTTTACGAGAAGTACGGCGGCAAGGCGGTCGTGCTCGGGCGGTTCGTGCCCATCGTCCGAACCTTCGTGCCGTTCGTGGCCGGCGCGGGCGCGATGAACTATTCCAAGTTCGTCGTGTACAACATCGCCGGCGCGGTGCTCTGGGTCGGCGTCTGTGTCGGAGCGGGCTACGCCTTCGGCAACATCGATTTCGTCAAGAATAACTTCGAACTCGTCGTCGTGGGCATCATCATCGTCAGTGTGATCCCGATGGGTGTGGAGTGGGTGCTGGCCCGAAGGCGCGCCAAGTCCGGCGGCAAGGTCGGCGAGGCCGGTCCAAAGGTCGGGGAAGGGTGATCGCCGATGGCCGTGCACCAGGAACCATGCGAGATCTGTGAGCGCCTGGCGCAGTGCCGCGCCGGAACGCACCCGGGCCTGATCGCCGAGCTCGACACCGGCTATGCCGTGTTGGGCGACTCGCAGCAGTTCCGCGGCTATTGCCTCCTGCTCGCGAAGGCGCCCGTCACGGAGTTAGACGAACTCGCTCCGACCGAGCGGCTGCGCCTGCTCGAAGAGATGGCGCAACTTGCGGAAGCCGTCCGCAGGGCGACGGGGGCGCACAAGATCAACTACGAGGCCCTGGGCAATCTCGTGCACCACCTGCACTGGCACATCTTCCCGCGCCGGCTCAGCGATACCGATCCGACGGCGCCGGTGTGGGGCCAGATGCACCCGGCGGGGAGCCCCGCCGCCGCCGCGTGCCGGTTCGATCCGCAGCGCGACGCCGGGCTGAAGCGCGACATCGCGGGTGCGCTCCGGGCCGTTCGCGCAGGGGCCGGGGTCGGAACACGATCCGAACGAGCGACGACCGGAGGGGTGAGAACAGCGTGATTTCCGCGAGAATCCGGGGCGGGCGACGGTTGCCCGCCGGGGGCTCGCGAGCAACCATTCAGCGGACTCTGTCCAGGAGAAAGAACACCATGGCCATCAAGCCTCTTGAAGATCGCGTTCTGGTCAAGCCCATTGAGAGCGAGTCGAAGACCGCGTCGGGCATTTTCCTGCCCGAGAGCGCCAAGGAGAAGCCCGTGCACGGCGAGGTCGTCGCCGTCGGACCCGGCAAGCGCCTCGAGAACGGCAAGCGCGCCGAGATGAGCGTGCGCAAGGGCGACAAGGTCTTCTACGGCAAGTACGCCGGCACCGAGGTCGAGTTCAAGGGCGACAAGATGCTCATCCTCCGCGAGAACGAACTGCTCGGTGTGGTCGAGGGCTGAGCGGCGCGCTCGCTCCGACGGCGAGCGCGGCGCTGGCCGCGCCTCGGGATCTGTCACAACCACTGCCCAGGCCCGCGGCTCCCGATCAACGGGAGCCGCGTTGTCATTGCGGCCCCGGGCCCGGACCATGGCTTGAGCGCTCGCCCGGCTACGGGTTTGCCGCCGCGGCGGTGAGCAGTTCGCGCAGACGCCTTGCGCGGTACGCCTCGTCCGTAAAAATGTGCGGGGCCGGTGGCACGCGCGCAAAGCGATGCTCGTACAGCGAGCGGTCGGGTTCGGCGGGCGCGGCGAGCGGGTCGGCGGGTCCGACGCGCGCCGGCGCCGCAAAGGGATCGAACCTTCGATCGACCAGGCTGTCGGCGCGTTCCACGGCCGCCCATGGCGACCCGTGCGCACCGACCCCGAGTTGGTGAGGCCCGATGCGCCCCGGTCCGGCATGCGGCAGCCCGCCGATGTAGAAGATCGTCCCGGCGGGAATATCCGCCCGTGCGCCGCGCTTTGTCTGCGTGTACTCCGATCGCGGGAAGAGCGCTGTCAGGGCGCCGCTCACGCGCGCGAACTGCTCGTCCTGAACGGCGCCCGGTGTGCGCACGCGGTACACGCGATCGAAGTTCGAAGGCTGTCGCAGATCGGTCGGGAGGGATCGCAGGCTGGTCGCCAGCGGGTTGAGGTCCTGGAATCGCTGGTCGACCGGCGTCAGGGGCTGGGCCGGGGTCAACAGGTTCGAGGGCGAGATCGGCGCAGGCTCGGCCAGGGCCGACGCGATGCACGCGGCCGCGCCCAGCATCGCCCAGCCCAGCGGGCGAAGTTGGCGGCGGGGCGGTTTGTGGCGAACGCCGTGGTTCATGGCTTCCCGGATCGTGCGGTGCTCCGACGCACTCGCGGGTCGTTGTCGGCGCCGCGAACTCGTGCAGGCTTTATCGATCATCGCGCAGGATGATCGTGAACTTCAGCGTGAGGCCGAAAGCCTTGGGGTTCTCCGCCGCCGCCTGAGCCCCCGCGGAGCCCGGCTCCGGGTAGAGCGGGAGTTTCTGCAGGGCCTCCCCCTTGGCCCGCCACGCGTAGACCGCGTCGAGCACCGGCTGGTCAACGTCGGCATAGCCGCTGGACTTGGTCAGGCGGGCGGCGATGACGCGCCCGTCGCGTGCGAACGTCGCCTCGACCAGCGGGTTGTCCGGATAGGCGACGACGCGCGTGATCTTCGAGAACTGCGGACGCCGCGTGATGATCTCCAGGCCTTTGGCCGCGGCGGGGTGACCAAGGACGATCTCGATCGGTTCTTCGAGCGAGGTTCCGTCGACCTGCTTGTCGCTGGGTTCGGCGGATGCGCCGGGGCGTGCCGAGGGACTCGCGGGTCCATCGCTCGGGTCGCCCGCGGGGCCCGTGCCGCCCGTTGAACTCGGCGCCAATCGCATCATCTCATCCACGAGCCTTTCGAGTTCGCGCAGTTGCTCCGGCGAAACCGGCGGCGCCTCTGCTCGGCGGGAGGTCTCCGGGTCTGCCTGCGGTGCCGGCGCATCGGACTTCTCACGCGACTGTGGCTCGGGTGCGACGGACCGGCGCGCCGGCTGGAACATCGGTCCCAGTTCCAGACGCGGGGCGCTCAGTTCGATGTCGACGCCCGAAGCGGCCTCGGCGGGCCTCTCCGCGTTCGACGTCTCCGCAAGCGGCGGAGTCACCGGTTCTTCGGCGGGTTTCTCGGGACTCGGCGCATCGACCCGGGGCTTCGGTTGCGGCGCATCTTCGACCGGCGGGCGCGGCCGGGGCGCGGGGGTGGGCTCGGTCGGCTTCGGGTCTTGCGGTGTCGCCGGTTCGCTGGGCTGCGGCTTGATTTCCTTCCCCTCGGATTCGAGCGGGGGTGCGGGGGCCGTCGTCGGGGACGAGGGCGCGGGCGGAGCGGGCGGCTGGTTGTCGCCGCCGGCGCCGTGGGGGCGCGACTCCTGCGGGCCGCCGGCGTCCGGGTCCAACTGCGGCTGCACAACCGTTGAGCGATGGGCCCGGTGCTCGGTCTCGTCCTTGAACCCCAGCCACGCCGGCGTGGGCGAGCTGGTTCCGTCCTCTATGCCGAGCGTGACGATCTCCGGCGGCGGAGGCAGAGGGGGTTCGGGAGTCGGCGCTGGAGGCTGCTCCGGTTCGCGCGCGACCTCGCGCTCGGGTTCCTCCGACGGACGTGGCGGCGCGGGCTCGTCAAAGGCCAGGCTGAGCGGCGTGCCCGGGCTGCGCCATCGCGTGGAGTTCGCGGGCGATGCGCCGATCGTCGTACGAGAGACAGCCGTCACAAAGGCCCCGTGGAGCATCAGCGCCAGGACCGCGGCGAGGGCGAAATAGGAGTGACGGTCTGCCCGCGACATGCCGGGAAATCGTAGGGTCAGACGGGGTGGACCGTTGCGAAGCCGGTTTGGATTGAAGCGGCGTTCATGTTCGAGGTTCTGTGTGAGGCCGCGCTACCGGGTGGGGCGGTGGTACTCGCGCCCGCCCCAGCGGATGGGCACTCCCGCTTCCTGCTCGCGTGCCGCGGCTCGCAGGATCCCGGCAACCTGAATAGCCCCGACGGGATAAGCCAGAGCCCAAAGAGCGCCGGTGTGGCCGATGCGGTACGCCACGAGCAGGATGGAGTAGAACGCGATCAGGCCGAGCAACCCCGAAGCGACGAGCGCGACCCGCAACCAGCGTCCGGCTTCATCCGCGGGCGTCAGGAGCGGCGTGAACTGCACAACCCCGAGGAGCACCGCCAGCAGGCAGAGCGCCGGGAGCACGGCGCCGAGGACCACGGTGCGCAGTGCCGCGCGGCGCATGCGGCCCGGTCGGTTGTTGCACGATTCACGGAAGATCCGCTTCCAGCCGTGCACGAACTCGTCGTAACGCTGGTACATCCGGCAGGAGATCAGTCCATCGGCGATGAACACGCCCGTCGGGTAGTGGAAACGAGCGGCCTGTCGCGCCAGCTCGACGTCTTCGAGAACTTCCGCGCGCCGCGCCTCGTGCCCGCCGAACGTGCGATACGCGTCGCGGCGCACCAGGATGAACTGTCCGTTGGCGAAGGGCCGGCGCGCCGGTCGTCCGTCGAGGCTGTTGGCGCGGAGGATCGGGAACTGGCGGACCAGTTCCAGGGTCGCCGCGGGCTGCGCGATGCGCTCGAATGCCTCGTTGTTTGTCAGCGTGCTCAGCAGACTCAACAGCGCGAGCCCGCGCCGGCTGAGCAGATCGACGGACAGACGCAGGCAGTCGGGCGCGAGGGTCGTATCGGCGTCGATGAAGGCCAGCAGATTGGCGGACTGTGCGGCGGGGGCGTCGTGCACCGCCCGCCACAGCGCGTGCGACTTACCGGCGAAGTCCGGCGGACAGGCGTCGATCTCGAGGATGGAGCATCGGGCCCGTCGCCCGGGCGGCGCCTCGGCCAGCGCCGATTCGAGCACGCGCCGGGTGCCGTCCGTGCATCGGTCGAGCGCGAAGATCCATGAAACGGCGTGCTCGGGGTAGTCCTGCGCGAGCAGCGACAGGGCGACCTCGCGGATGCAGGTTTCCTCGTTGTGCGCGGGCACAATCACACAGAGCGCGGGCGAGTCTTCGGGCGTGGAAGACTGGGATTTCAGTGCCGCCCGCTCCCGCCCGCGAGATGCAGGCGGAATAGACCGCACCGTCCGTACGAACTGAACCCACACAGCGGACCAATAGATGAACTGGGCGCTTGAGCAGGCCAGCAGGAACCACGATACGAGCGAGGTTGTCAGGGATTCACTGGTCAAGTTCGAGGAAAACCCGGTATAAGGAAGGGCACCATGACCGTTGCCGTCCAGAATACCCCGATCGCCACCACGAGCACGCCCCCGAAAGTGAAGCCGGGCTTCGTCTTTGTCATGGGCGCATCCGACACGCGCAAACTCGATGAGTTGGCGCTCAAGAGGTTCGGGATCCCCGGCGCGGTGCTGATGGAGAACGCGGCGCGCGCGCTCGCGGGGGAGACGCTCGAACTGGTCCGCGCGCGGCGCTCGCCGGACGACCGGGGCGTCCCGAGCGTGCTCGTTCTGTGCGGGCCCGGGAACAACGGCGGCGACGGCTTCGCCGCGGCGCGCCACCTGCACAACGCGGGGGTGCGCGTCTCGCTCCTGCTCACGGCGCCGCTGAGCAAACTCAAGGGTGACGCCGCCCTCAACTGCTCGATCGCCCAGAAGATGGGCCTGGCGATGAACGTGGTCGTGGGCGACGATCCCGCGCCGGCGCTGCAGGCGGCGCTCGCGGCGTGCATGGGCCGGCCCACGGTCGTCATCGACGCGCTGCTGGGCACCGGCACGACCGGACCCCTGAACGACGTGATGGCGAAACTGGTGAACGCGGCGAACAGTCTGCGCGAGCAGGGAACGCCGATCGTGGCGGCGGACATCCCGACCGGCCTCGATGCCGACAAGGGCGTTCCGACCGGGCCGGTGTGCATCCGAGCGGACGTGACCGTGACGTTCGCCGCCCTCAAGGTCGGGTTCCTGGAGGCCGGCGTGCGGGCGTACAGCGGGCGTGTGGTCGTGGCGGACATCGGCGCGCCGGCTTCCCTCGCGATGGAACTGGGGGAGCAGGTGGCGATGCCCGCGCACCTGAAGTGATCAGTCTTCGTCGTCGGCGTCGGCCGCGCTGTTCTGCGTGCCCTCGCCGAAGATGGCCGAGCCGACACGGACCATGTTCGCGCCCTCCTCGATGGCGACCTCGAAGTCCGAACTCATGCCCATCGAGAGGATGTTGAAGTGCGGGCTGACGACGCCCGAGTCCCGGATGTCCTCGAAGAGTTCGCGGCAGCGGGCGAAGGCGTACCGGGCTTTCTCCGGCGTCTCGCCGAGCGCGGCCATGGTCATCAGGCCGCGCAATCGCACGTTGAGCATCGTCTCGATCTGCTCGGCCAGATGGAGCGCCGCGGGGATCGCGCAGCCGAACTTCTGCGACTCGCCGGAGCAGTTGACCTGCAGCAGCACGTCGACCGGCTCCTGGCGCCGGACCGCGACCGCCTGGATCTCCTCGGCGACGCGCAGCGTGTCCACCGAATGAATGAGGCGGCACGTCTCGACGACCTTCTTGACCTTGTTCCGCTGCAGGTGGCCGATCATGTGCCACCGGACGGGACGTTTGGGCGCCGCGTCGGCCGGTTCGGGCTCCCGCGCCGGAGCGCCGGCCCCCTTGCGCGACGCGCCGTGCTCCATCAGCGAATCGCCCGCGCGGTTCCAGGCCACGCTCGACATCGTGCGGTGCCGCGCGAGCCATTCATCGATGATCGCCGCGCGTTGCAGCAGTTGCTGCACGCGATTCTCCCCGAAGTCGACGTGCCCGAGCTGGATCAGTTCGCGGATCTGGTCGGGCTCGGCCGTCTTGGTCACGGCGACGAGCATGATCTGATCGGCGCCGCGTCCCGAGCGGGCCGCGGCTTCGCCGATGCGGTTCTTGACGCTCTCGTAACGGGCCTGGAGCGAGGCGAGGGTCATCATCGCGCACATCCGTGCTGGATTTCCGTGGACTTGGGCCCGCGGGCGCGTCAACAGTCGCTCGCGGGCATGGGGCCTCCTGCCTACCGCCACGCACGGTCGGAAGATGCTCGCTAAGCGTAGCCGGAATCCGGGGGGCGCGCGGAGCGAGGGGCTCGGCACGCCCCGCGGCCACGGCTCGGCCTTGACCAAAGCCTCTGGTCCGCAATCGTCCGTCGGTCCCAGAGGGAGCGGCGCGTTGCCCGGCACGGGCCGCGGCTACGCTCGCCGAACACGATTCACACGCAGGAGGTTCGTATGGACTCGATAAAGACCACCACGCCGCTGACCGCGGGGACCATCGCGCCGGACTTTGAAGCCGACGACCAGAACCGCGCCAAGTGGAAACTCTCCGACAACGTCAAGAAGGGCGACGTGGTCCTGTGCTTCTTCCCGTTCGCGTTTACGGGCGTGTGCGGGACGGAGATGAAGTGCATCACGCGGGAGATGAGCGACTGGAAGCGCAAGGGCGCGACCGTCGTGGGCGTTTCGTGCGACTCGCCGTTCGTGCTCAAGGCCTGGGCCCAGGCCGAGGGGTTCGAGCACACGCTCCTCTCGGACCAGCACCGTGCCGTGACCAAGGCCTACGGCCTGTACTGGCCGGACATGAACACCACGCGGCGCGGCACGGTCGTCGTCGCCAAGAGCGCCGACGGCAAGGGCAAGGTCAGGTGGAGCCAGGCCCGCGAGCCCGGCAACGCGATGAAGTGGGACGACGTGCTGGCGAACATCACCTGATCGGACGCGGGCTATCGCGCTTCGCGCAAGAGCGCGGCCTGGAGCCGGTCGCCCACGTGCAGCCCGCGGAAGCGCGGGTCCGCTGCGAGCGGCTCACCGTCGCGGGCCTTGCGAACGAGCGTGACCCCCGGCGGACGGCAGCCCGGCACGCCGTGCGTCCGGGGCGAATCGAGCGTCAGCGTCTCGAAGCGTGTGGAAGCGCGGAGTTGCTCGACCGCGCGCCCGACGCCGTCGTAGTACAGCGAGTCGTGCAGGAGGATGTGCCCGCCCACCCCGAGCATGGGCTCGAAGAGCGATAGCTCGCTGATGATGGTGTCGTAGTGGTGGTCCGAGTCGAGGACGAGCAGGTCGAAGAGCGCCGGCCCGCCTTCGCTCCCGCGCGCGTTGTCGCGGACGACCCGCAGTCGGGCCGCAAACTCCGGGGCGGCGTCCTGCGAAGTCTTGGGGATGTAGCGGATGATGTCGGCGAGCGGGGTGTCGATCCACAGGTGGTCGCGCGGCTCGGGGTCGATGGTGACGACGCTGGTCCGCGGGTCGTCGGCGTGCGCCGCCTTGAGCGCGTGCGCGAGACAGCACGTCGAGAACCCGCGGTAGGTGCCGGTCTCCAGCACGCGTCGCGGCCGCAGGAGCAGCGTCAGGGCGTGCCACAGAAGGCCGACCTCGACCTCGACGCTGGCGTAGTCCACGCCGTCGGGCGCGTGCCTGTTGGTGTACCCGCCGGTCGCCGGGTTGTAGGAGCGGACGTACTCGACGAGCACCGCGGGAAAGCCGCGGGGCAACGCCTGGACGAGGCCGGGCGCCTCGGAAGGGGCCTGGTCCGGTGGCGACGAGCGGGCGCGGATGAGTTGCGAGAGTCCCATGAACGTGCAGCATCGTAGCGCCGCGTGAAACGTGGCTGAAGCGGAGCGCGCCACAAGGGCGATGACGTCGGGGCGCAGCGGAAGCCCTCCGGGGCCCGCTCGGCCGGGCGCTTCGCGTCGCCCACTACACTTGGCGGCTATGTCGAAACCGACCGGTCTACGCAATACGCCGCTGGTCCTGATCATCCGCGACGGCTGGGGCGAGAACCCCCACCCGTCCCACGACGCCTTCAACGCGGTCAAGGTCGCGTCGCAGCGCGGCCTGACGCCCGTGGCCGACCGTCTCCGGCGTGAGTGCCCATGGACGCTCATCAAGACCTCGGGCGAGGACGTCGGCCTTCCCGAGGGGACCATGGGCAACTCGGAGGTCGGGCACCAGAACATCGGCGCCGGACGCGTCGTCGACCAGGAATCGGTGGCGATCACCAAGGCGTGCAGGCCCGGGCCCCGCGGCGAAGCGCCGAAACTGCACAGCAACGGGCCGATCGTCGAGGCCATCCGGCGCGCCAAGGCCTCCGGCGGCTACGTCCACCTGCTGGGCATCGCTTCCGACGCCGGCGTGCACGGACTGCTCACGCACCTGTACGCGATCCTGGAACTGTGCAAGAAACTCGAAGCGCCGGACGTTGCGATCCACCTGTTCATGGACGGGCGCGACACGGGCCCGTTCACGGGGCTCGGGTTCGTGCGCGAGATCGAGACCCGTTGCCGGCGCCTGGGCATCGCGGGTGAGGCGTCGCTCATCGCGTCGGTGATGGGGCGGTATTGGGGCATGGACCGGGACTTCCGCTGGGAACGGATCGAGAGGGCGTACGCCTGCCTGACCGGGCGCGACTGGGTCAAGCACC
>Ga0116166_1002396_pt1 | contig 15605 bp, 8 predicted proteins | sample AD_JPNMR2_MetaG_FD_89884 | JGI IMG/M metagenome (GOLD analysis project Ga0116166, IMG submission 89884) | Active sludge microbial communities of municipal wastewater-treating anaerobic digesters from Japan - AD_JPNMR2_MetaG | ecosystem: Engineered > Bioreactor > Anaerobic > Digestate | place...
CGGCGGGCCACGGGCTCGACTTCCGCTTCACCGACGAGGCGAGCGACGTGGAACTGCTGATGAAGCGGTGCACGACCGTCACGCCGCTGCGCTATGACCTCACGAAGAAGAGCGTGCTGGAGATGTGGCGTCGGAGAGTGGAGGGGAAGTAGCGCGCAGAGAAACGCTCCGGCGACGGGGCCGGAGCGTGGAAAGTTGTGACGGCGTGGACGGCGTGCCGGGTCTTAGGGCTTGGGCCGGTTGGCGAGCGCCTCGCTCAGGCCCGGGATCTGGTCGGAGCCTTCCTTGACGTCGATGGTCGAGCCCTTGAAGGCATCGCCGAAGGGCTCGAAGCGCCCGCCCAGGTGCTGGGCCAGGAACGCCTCGGCAACGGCGTAGAAACTCATCCGGTTCTCCGGTCGGCGGAAGCCGTGCCCCTCGTCCGGGTAGAGCACGTACGTGACGGGCAGGTTCTTGGACTTCATCGCCGAGACGATCTGATCGCTCTCGGCCTGCTTGACGCGCGGGTCGTTGGCGCCCTGCGCGATGAGCAGGGGCTTGCTGATCCTGTCCACGAACGTGAGGGGCGAACGGCTCTTGAGGAACTCCTTGCCCTCCTCGGTGCGGGGATCGCCCACGCGGGCCGCCATGTTGTCCATGAACGCCTGCCAGTACTCGGGGAAGCTCGTGAGCAGGGACTGGAGGTTGCTGGGGCCGACGATGTCGACGGCGCAGGCGAACTTGTCGGGGGTGAAGGTGAGGCCGACGAGCGCAGCGTAACCGCCGTAGGACCCGCCGTAGATCGCGACCTTGTCGGGCTCGGCGATGCCCTGCTTGACGGCCCAATCGACGGCGTCGATGAGGTCGTCGTGCATCTTGCCGGCCCACTCCTTGTTGCCGGCGTTGAGGAACTCCTTGCCGAAGCCCTCGGACCCGCGGTAGTTGACGCTGAGAACCGCGTAGCCGCGGTTGGCAAGCCACTGATGCTCGGGGCGCAGGCCCCAGGAGTCGCGGGCCCACGGGCCGCCGTGCACGTTGAGCACCATCGGCGCAGGCTTGTCGGGCTTGCCGTTCATGTCGGGGTCGCGCTGCAGCGGGAGCGAGTAGTAGCAGACGAGCTTGAGCCCGTCGCGCGCGGTGATGGTCACGGGGTGCATCTTCACCAGCGGCGCGTTCTCGAGTTCCGGGCGGTTGGCGAAGAGGAACGTGGTGGACGGTGCGCCGCGCGTGACCTTGCCCGAGGCGTCCTTCGTGGCCTCGCCGCGGTCGTAGAGGTAGGTCTTCGCGGGGGCGTCGTCCTCAACGAACGACACGACCCAGTAGCGGTCGTCGAGCGATCGGCTCTGGATGATCATGTCGCCGGTGACGTTGGTTTTGCGCAGCGCCTGGAAGTCCTTGCTCAGTTCCTCGCTCAGGAGCGTCCAGCGCGCCCGGTCGGTCTCGAAGGACACGGCCTGGACGATGCCGGTCTCGGGGTGCACGAGCATCGCGCCCGCGTCGGCCTTGTCGTCTCGGATGACCAGGCGCTTCTCGCCCGTGTCGGCGTTGACCTGGTACACGGCGCCGGTGTTGCGCCCCGTGCTGTCGACGATGTACAGGATCTTGCCCGAGGCGTCGAACCCCTCGACGCGGCTCGAAGCCGTGTCGGCGAGCGAGAACGTCACGAACTCGCCTTTGGGCGTGCCGTCGTCGTTGAGCCAGTTCCAGGTCACCGAGCCGTCGGCGTTGGTCTTGGCGCCCAGGCGCACCTTGAAGTCGTCGTCGACGACCATCTCGCCCCACTGCTCGTTCTTGAGGATGAGGGTGCGCTCGCCGGTGTCGAGGTTCACCCTGTACACGTCGTGCAGCTTCGGATCGCGGTCGTTGAGCCCCAGAACGACCTCGCGCGGGAACTTGCTGCTGATCTTGAAGATCTCGGCGCGCACGCCCGAGAGCGGCGTGAGGTCCTTCTTCTCGCCGGTCTTGACGTTCACCGCGTAGACGCGGAAGTTCTCGTCGCCGTTGGCGTCGTCGGCGTAAAGGATGTGCTCGCCGGTATACGCCCACGCGAAGTTGTTCACGCCGCGCACCGTGTTGTGCGTGACGGCCCGGGCTTCTCCGGGGTTGGTGAGCGGGCCGACGAAGACGTTGAGCACGCCGTCCGAGGGCGCGATGAAGGCCATCGCGCTGCCGGTGGGCGAGATCTGGGCCATGATCCGGCTCGGATTGCCGAAGAGCGCGGCGCGGGGGATCAGGCTGATCTGCGTCTTGTCGTCCATGCCGCGCTCGGGGCTCTGTGCCTCCGGAGCGCCGCCCCGTTTCGCACGCATCACCGACGGCGAGGACGCCGGGGCGGGTTCGTCCAGCGATGCGTGCAGCGGGGAAACGCCGACGAGCGACGCCAACGCCGCGACAAGCAGGCCGGCATATCGCCGGCGCAGGGGTGCAGGAACGGGCGGGAGATCAGCACGGTTCATGGAGTCGTCCTGTGTCGCGCCGGGTTCTCGGACCGGCGCAAGGGGTTGGATCGCCGAAATCAGGGGCGCACGAGGCGCACCCGCGCTGATCCTATCGGCACGACGGCTCCGGGTTTCACTGTTGCGGGGCCGCGCGCGGCACATCGCGCAGAGATTGCGGCAAACCGCCCTTCTCCGGGAGCGGGCCGGTGTACACATCCGCCGGCAGACCGGGGGGATGACGGGGGTCGATGGGCTCCGAGCCCCGCACGCTCAGCCACGCGCCCGCCAGCGACAACCCGCAGAGCGCGACCGGACCGAGCACGCGGAGCGGGGGAGCCAGGCCGTCGATGCTCCAGCGTCCGGCGCGGCGGCGATCCGTGAGCAAGCCCCCGGGCTCGAAGCGCCCGCCGGGGCGCCCGCTCCAGGCGCACGCGAGCGCCGCAAGGATGAGCAGGCCCGGTTCGATGTACCGCTGCCACGCGTTGGTGTTGGCGGTCTGGGCGCACACGAACGCCAGCAACGCGGCGCCCAGCAGCCAGCGGCGCGACGCCGGGAGCATCGCGCCCCAGGCGCACACACAGATCGCGCCGGCGACCGAACCCAGCAGGATGAAGCCGGATGTGTGCCCGGCGATATCGCCGCCCCTCTCGCCCAGCACGCGCACCAGCCCCCAGAGCCCGCTGGCACGCGCGGGGTAGAGGTAGGTCGTGACCGGAACCGCGCCGAGCAGGAGCCCGACGGCGCCGGCGAACAGCACCAGGGCGCGGCGGTCGCGCCACAGGCGCGCGAGCGAAGGCGCCCAAAAGCCGACAAAGAACACCGACAGGCACGCCGCGACGGTGAGCATGAACGCGGGCGTGGCGAGGTTCGCGCCCTGGTGCTGACGCTGGAAGCGCGTGGGCACCAGGCCGCCCCAGACCGAGGCGAAATAGGCCAGCAGCGCGAGGCCCGGCGCAAGCGCGAGCGCTACAGAGAGGCTCGACGCCACGCGCGCGCCGAGCCTGGAACACACGTTCTGCAGGGAGCCGTCGATCGGTCTACCGATCCCGGCGTGGGTGCGGTCGTCGGTCGGCGTGAGCCACGCCGCGACCAGCACGACGCCCGCGGTCCAGATGTTGCTCTGGCGCATCGCCACCACGAACAGAAACGCCGCGCCGACCAGCAGGAGCCATCGAGCGACCGATCCGCGCGTCAGCGCCCCCCGCTCGGCGCGGTCGATGCGATCGATCGCAAGCCCGAGCATGGCGACGACGCCGAGCCAGCCCGCGTTGTCCGGGAGCAGCCACGCGCCGGCGAAGAGCACGTAGACCGAGCAGAACAGGCAGGCCGTGAGGAGCGCGGCCATCGTCCCGGCGCGGTGCGCGCCCGCGCGCCGGTGCTCCTTGAGCACGACAAGGCCGAGAAGCGCCAGGAGCCCGAGCGTGAAGACCGAACCCGCCAGGCGCAGCGCCGCGCCGCGCTCGGGCGTCGCGTGCGTCACCGCCGCCACCGGCGCCAGCAGGAGGTGGAACCCGGGCGAAGTGGCGGAGAGATAGCCGCGCAGATCGACGTGCGGCCAGTCGGAGGCGAAGCGCCGGATGGCCGGTTCGTGGAACATGAAGTGATCGGCGGCGGCCCGCCCCGCCGGGGGGAGCAGCGCGATCAGCACGCCGATGACCAGCGCGGCGCCCAAGACCAGGCCCGCGATCGTCCACAGGCCCCGGTCCGCGGCGCTCGGGGTCGTGGGCTTGAAGGAAAGCGTGGTCAAGTGCGTGGTCCGTTCCCGCGGCTTGTTCACCCCGTTGCCCATCGGCACGCCCGGAGTCGATTGGGGCAAGCGCCGTTCAGGAGATCGGCTGCCCAAGGCCCGGGGAATCACCCGGTGGCGCCGCTACTTCGCCGCCATCCGGGCGCGGTTCACCCAGCGGGCCAGGCTCATGACCGGGAAGTAGTGCCGATAGGCGTTGTATCTCAAGTAAAAGACCTTGGGGAACCCGGTGCCGGTGAAGTAGTGCTCGTTCCAGGACCCGGCGAGATCGGCCTGGAAATCCGTGGGCGCCAGTTCCGACGCCCCCGCGTCCTCCACCCCCGCTCCGCCGACGCAGCGCGACCGGGTGAAGGGCGCCTTGTCGGCGGCCAACTGATGATCGCACAACCAGCGCACCGCCCGCACCACCGCCGCGTCGTCGTGCTCGCAGGCGTAGAGCAGGCACGCCAACCCCCAGGCGGTCTGGCTCGCGGTGCTGGGTCCCTTGCCCATGAGCGAGCGGTCGAGGTACGAGTTGGCGCTCTCGCCGAACCCGCCGTCGGGGTTCTGAACGCTCTTGATCCAGTCGATCGCACGCCGGATCGACGGGTGGTCTTTGGGCAGTCCGGCGAAGGTGAGCCCCCCCAGCGCCTGCCAGGTGCCGTAGATGTAGTTGACGCCCCAGCGTCCCCACCAGCACCCCTCGGGCTCCTGCTTGTTCAGGAGGTACTGCACCGCGAGCTGGATCTGCGGGTGCTCGGGGCTGACGCCGCAGGTGATGAGCGACTCGATCGTGCGCCCGGTGATGTCGGCGCACGAAGGGTCCTGCATCGCGTTGTGGTCGGCGAAGGGCACCGCCTCCATCCACTCGTGGTGCCACGTGCGGTCGAACGCGGCCCAGCCGCCGTCGTCGTTCTGCATCGCGAAGACCCACCGGGCCGCGGCCTGCGCGGTGCGCCGGTACTCGGCGAGCGCCGGATCGCTCGGCGCCGACCCGTTGCCTGGCTCGCTTGCGCGCCACATCGCCTTGGCGATCATCGCGGTGTCATCGATATCGGGGTACCAGTCGTTCTTGTACTCGAACGCCCAGGCCGACGCGTCGACGCCGAGACGGATCGACCGGTCCTGCGGGCGCAGGTTGCGCGACCAGTCGATGCGCCCTTCGAGTTTCGGGCCCATCCGCACCTGGCGCGCGATGAGCCAGTCGCAGACCCGCGCGATGCGGTCGTCGCTCGCGGCGGAGTAGCCCGCCTCGGTGAGCGCGTAGAGCGCGATGCCCGTGTCCCACACGGGGCTGAAGCACGGCTGCAATCGCACGTGGTCCAGGCGCGGATCGGCGTGCTCGTGCACCACGATGAAATCGTCGAGGTCCTTCTCGGCGCGTCGGATCACGGGGTGATCGCGGGAGTAGCCCAGCGCCTGAAACGCGACCTGCAGATAGACCATCGGCGGGAAGATCGCCCCGAGGCCCTCGGTCGTCTCGCCGTCGACGCGCTCGAGGATCCACTTCTCGGCGAGACGGATCGACTCCTTGCGCAACGGGCTGAGGTTGAGTTTCTGAACGACCTTCAGCACCCGGTCGCAGACCAGGAAGAAGTTCTTCCAGCAGGCCGGCTCGTCGCGGTTGAAGGGCTTGGCGAGCCGGTGCTTGTACCGGAGATCAACAAACAGTTCATCGCAGTCGAGCGGGCGGCCGTCCTGGAGCGAGATTCGCCGCACCGGGCGGAGCGCCGTGCACAGCGCCAGCGGCAGGATCATCGTGCGCGTCCACGCGGCGACCTTGTCGAGGTGGAAGGGGAACCAGCGCGGGAAGAGGACGATCTCCGGCGGGATGGCGGGGCAGGCGTTCCAATCGACGCACCCCAGGCACGCGAGGTAGAACGTGGAGAAGGTGTTGCACTTCTCGGCCCCGCCGATCTCGAGGATGCGCTCGCGTGCCTTGCGCATGTGCGGCGCGTCGACGTCATCGCCGAAGGCCTTGAGGGCGACGTAGGCCTTCACGCACGCGCTGATGTCGGGCGGGCTGCCGGGGTACTGGCCCCAGGTTCCGTCCTCGCGCTGCACCAAGCGCAAGTGGTTGGCGATGCGTTGCAGGTAGTTCGGCCCGCCGCGGGCCTCGGTCTGCCGGTCGTGCTCCTGCCCCAGGATGAGTTTCATGAGCAGGTACTCGGAGGAGAGGATGGAGTCTCCTTCGAGTTCGGCGCACCAATGGAGCAGGTCACCCTCGCCGCGTTTCTCGGCCTCGCCCGGCGCGTCGTGGAAGCGTTCGGTGCGGAGTTTGGCGAACAGGGCCGCGGCCGCCGCGTCCAGGCATCGACCGGCCCGCTCCAGGAGGTCGCCGGACGCACCGGCGTCGGTCAGCCGGTGCGCGCGCGGCGGTGCGGAGCCGTCGGCGTGCGCGGGGGGGGGAGTTGCGCCGGGACGCGTCGCGGTAGTGGGGACGGGTGCGGTCAGGATCGTCATGCGGGAGGAAGGGTAGACCCCGCGCCGGAAAAGCCCGAGCGAGGATGGGCCGGTCCGGACAGGCCCCGAATGCCGCAGGCACGGCTGGATGTGACGCGGACTTGATGAGTCGTTCGAAGCACCGGGGTTCGCGGCGGACGTGCGAGGCGCCGTCGCGGCAACACGGATTCAGACTTCGGAAGGCGGGGCGGCGGGATCGTCGCCGAGGGTTTCGAGCGACGCCCGGGTGGGCGGGGCTTCCTGCCCGCCGATGAGCCTGAGCCCCACACCCTTGACCGGTCCGGGCAATCGAGAGGCGATGCCGACGCCGACGCGCTGGAAGTGCCCGCGTTCGTCCTTCGAGAGCCCCAGGAACCACACGCCCAGCGCCAATCCGCCGAAGTACGCCGCACACACGGCGATCAGCCGCCCGAAGGCCCGGGCAGGCGAAGTGTCGGGCACGGCCCAGTGGATCGCGAGGGCCATGGCGGTCGCCGGCGCCATCGACAGGCCCAGCGGCACGAGCACGTCGCGCAGGTACCGGGCGAAGTGCAACTGGACGGCGCGCCCCAGCCAGCCGGCGGTGAGCAGAACGTTCGCGAGCGCGCCGAGCAGGCTGGCCAGGAGCAGTTTCGAGGGGTCGCCGGTCGCGCGCGACCAGAAGAACCCCGCCGCCAGCCCGGCGCCCTCGCACACCAGCGAGCAGATCATGAGGGCCTTGACGCGACCGGAGGCCTGGATGAGCAGTTGCGTCCCGGCCATGAGCCAGGGGAGGGCCATCGCGACGCACATGAGGCGCACGAACTCCCGCGTCCACTCGGGATAACTGCCGAGCCAGAGTTTCAGGAGGATGTCGGTCTCGACGAGCACGGGGACCAGCGGGGCGACGACCATCCAGCCGCAGTACTTGCTCGTGAGCATCGCCAGGCGCTGCGAGAGCGCTTCGTTGCCCGACCCGTGGGCCTGGGTGACGGCGGGGCGCGCCGCGCGGAAGATGGCCTGCGCCAACTGGAACTGGTAACTGCCCGCCTGGAAGGAGATCTGGTACGCGGCGTTGTGGACCGGCCCGAAGACCCGGGCCAGGGCCGTGGGCGCCCCCGAGAGGCGAAGACGCTGCGCGAGCGTGCCCAGCACGCTCCACGCGCTGAAGTGGGCCATCTCGCGGATGATTGCGCCGGACGCGGCGGTCGGCCAGACGCGCGTCTCCGGGTACCGTTTCATGCTCACCAGCGCAACGCCGACACTCACGAGCACCTGCAGCGCAAAGAGCAGGGCCGAGTAGATCACCAGGCGATCGCCGGGAATGAACAGGAGCGCCAGCACCGCGCCGAGGCGCAGCACGCTCTCGCTCACCTCCACCGCCGACATGAAGACCATCTCCTGGTGCGCGGTGAACATCGAGCGGTACGGGAATCCGGCGACCGCGAACCCGGACATGAGGGCCGTGAAGAGCAGGGCGCGCTCCGCCGAGGCCGCCCGCGCGGGCGGGATCTGCAGCAGGTCCACGATGAACGGCATGAGCGCCGCGCCCACGCCCACGACCAGCCCGGCCGTCAGCAGGAGCAGCACGAGCGACGAGGCGAAGACGCGCCGCAGGCGGCCGTGGTCGGCCTTGCCGAGCTCGAAGGCAAAGAACCGGTCGGAGGCCTGGATGATCGAGTCCGTGAGGATCTGGACCCAGGCGATGGTCGCCAGGAGCAGCCCGGAGATGCCCAGGTCCACCTCGCCCAGGCCGCGGAGCGCATAGCGCGTGACCAGCAGCCCGATGCCGACCGTCAGCGCCATGCGGGCGTAGGTCGCGCCGGTATTGAGGATGAGCCGCGTGGACTGGCGCATGACGACCGAACTTCCCGCCGCCCGGAAACCGGACCGATCCTGTCCCTCCATCGGCGATCCGCTTACGCCCCATCCATCGGCGGGTTCGATTCGGGCCCCATCCGGCGCAACGGATTCGGGCCCGGGCCGCTCACGATCCATACAGTCCGAGCGTGAGCACACCCGCGCCAACCCCCGGGCCCAACGACGCTCCGGACGGTCCCGCCCGGCTCAGCGAACAGCAGGTGCGGAAGATCGCGCGCCTGGCGCGGCTGGAACTCTCCGACGAGCAGGTGCACGACTCCCGCGTGCGCCTCTCCGCCGTGCTGGGGTTCATGGAAACCCTGCGGAAGTTGGAGTCGGTCGCCGACAACGGCCGCGGCGCGGGTGAAACGAGCCCTCCCGGCGGCAACGTGCTCAGGGACGACGCGGCGCGGGCGCTGCCCGCGCCCGAGGACCTCGAGCGGCTTCGGGCGCTCGCGCCGGCGAGGATCGGGCCCTACTTCGCCGTGCCCAAGGTGCTGGGTGAATCGGCGTCGTAGTCCGGGCCGGGGTTTCGCGAGCCAAGGGCGCCCGGAAGTTGACGGCGCGGGGCGCGCCTGACCGATGCTCCCCGTCGCTGCGCACCCGCTTGTTTGAGGGGACGACTGTCCGTTCCACGAATACCCTGTGCCTTCGGTCCAGACCATCGGGCCGAGTCCGCAACGACCACGCCGCATGATCGACCCCCGCCGCCCAGACTACGCCCTGACGCCCGCGTCCAAGGACCGCCCGGCCTTCGGCTACGCGCCGGCCAAGCCGGTAGGGGCCGATGTTCGCCCGGTCGTGAGCGTGATCACGCCGTTCTACAACGTGAACGAGGTGTTCCTCGAAACGGCGCGCTGCGTACTGGGCCAGAGCCTTCAGCAGATCGAGTGGATCATCGTCAACGACGCTTCGACGGACCCCGCGTCGCTGGCGCTGCTCGAGCCCTTCCGCGCGATGGAGCGCGAGTTCGACCGCCCGGGCGTGCGCGTGCGGGTCATCGACCACCAGAAGAACCTGGGCCTCGCCGCGACGCGCAACACGGGCTATCGGCACGCGCTGGCCGACCTGGTGTTCCAGATCGACGCCGATGATCTGATGGAGCCGACGACGCTGGAGAAGTGCGCGTGGCGGCTGCACTCGCGTCCGCACGAGTCGTTCGTCAAGGGCAAGACCGTCGGCTTCGCGGGCGACCGGTACCTCTGGGACCGCGGGTTCCACGAGGGACGGGCGTTCGTGGACGAGAACCTCGCGACGGCGACGGCGATGGTGCGGCGGAGCGCGTGGAAGGCCGTCGGCGGGTTCGACGAGACCATCCGCGGCGGCATGGAGGACTGGGACTTCTGGCTGCGACTCGCCGAGCACGGGCACTGGGGCGGGACGATCAACGAGTACCTCGACTGGTACCGGCGTCGCGACAACCAGCACGCCGACTGGCACAACCTGGCGTCGTCGCGCGGGCTGGAGCGTTTCCGCGCCCACTTGCGCCACGCCTGCCCGCGCGTCTGCTCGGGCTGGTTTCCGCCGACCGACGGCGGATGGCACATGCCGATGGAGTCGATGCGGGACGAACCCCCGTTCGCAAACCTCCTGACCAAGTCGCGCAAGCGCCTGCTGATGGTGATCCCGTGGATGAGGATGGGCGGCGCCGACCGCTTCAACCTCGACCTGACGCGCACGCTCACGACCGTCGGGGATGACCGGACCGGCCCGTGGGAGGTGACGATCGCGACAACCATGTGGGGCGAGCAGAGCGCGTACGCGCCGGTGGGCGCGGGCAACGAGTGGTTCGCCGAGTTCGCGCGCCTCACGCCCGACTACTTCCTCTCGCACAACTACCTGCGCATGCCCGACGCGCCGGTCTTCCTCGAGTACCTCATCCGGAGCCGGCGCCCCGACGTCGTGCTCATCACCAACTCGCGCCTCGGGTACCAGGTTCTCCCCTTCCTGCGCGAGCGCTGCCCCGAGCCGGTCTACCTCGATTTCAACCACATGGAGGAGCCGTGGTGGAAGAACGGGGGGCACCCGCGGACCGGCGTGGGCTATCAGGAACAACTCGACCTCTCCGTCACCGTGTCGCGCCACCTGAAGGACTGGATGGAGGAACGCGGCGCGAAAGAGAAGCGCATCGAGGTCTGCTACATCAACGCCGACACCCAACGCTGGCGCCCGGAGCCCGCGTGGCGGCACGCGGTGCGCAACGAGAACGGCATCGCCGACGACACGCCCGTGGTGCTCTACGCCGCGCGGCTGTGCGCCCAGAAGCAGCCGCTGGTCTTCGCCGACGTGATCGGGCGGGTGCGGGATCTGCTCGAGCCGGACTGGCGGCGCCGGCTCGACGAGTTCGAGCGCGCCCACGGGACCTACGACGATCGGCGACGCGCCCACGAGCGGGCGTGGAAGGACTGGCACGAGGAGCGCGATCGCCGCGGCATCCGGGGGGACCTGCCGCCGGACGAACTCCGCGCCATGCTGCCGATGCCCGCGCCGATGGAGCGTCCGCCGGGGCGGTTTGTCGCGCTGGTCGCCGGCGACGGGGAACTCCTGGGCGCGACGCGCGCGTACTGCGATGCGCACGACCTGGTGCGCTCGGGGCATGTGGTGTTCGCGGGCGCCGTGACGACCGAGGCGATGCCGGGGTACATGGCCGCGAGCGACGTCTTCTTCCTGCCCAGCCGGTGGGAGGGCATCGCGCTGTCGATCTACGAGGCGATGGCGGCGGGCCTGGCGGTGCTCGGCGCCGATGTCGGCGGGCAGCGCGAACTCGTGCACGAGGGCACCGGCGTGCTCATGCCCGGCCCGGACGAGTGCGGCTCGGCCGAACTCGAAGCCCAGGGCTACGCGTACGCCCTGGCGGGACTCATCATCAACCCCGCGCGACGCGCGGCGCTCGGCGCCGCGGCCCGCGAACGCATCACCCGCCACTTCGAACTCGACCACATGCGGAGGCGCATGCTCGAACTCTTCGACCACGCCGCGGAACTCAAGGAGCGCGACCCGCGCGCCACGCTCACACCGGGCCTGGCGCGTGAACTGGCCCAGCAGGCGGTCGAGTTTGCGCGGATGGACGCGCTCAACGAGGAACTCTGGCCCTACAAGGCCCGGTGCGACGAGGCGGACCGCGTCGCGCGCGATCTCGCGGCGGCGCAGGGCGCGCAGGCCGCCGCGGCCCGCGAACTGGCGGAGATCGAGGCGTCCAGGGCTTGGCGGGCGATCCAGACGATCAAGACGCTGCCGCCGTACCGGGTCTACGCGCGCCTCCGATGGGGCGCCGCGGCCCTCGCGGACTGGCAGAGGATCGAGGTCAAGAAGTCGCCGCAGGAGCGCCTCGGCGCCATCCGCGCATCGCGCTCGTTCCGGCTCATCGAGAGCGTCAAGTCGAGCGCCCCCTACGCGCTGTACACACGCCTCAAGCAGCCTTCGCGTCATCGCGGCTCATGAGCGCGCCGTGTCCACGATGCCGCGGGGCGTCGCGACCCAGTCGACGCGCACGTCGTGCGGCTCGGTCGGCACGCGCTCGGTCCACTGCTCCTCGAAGCACACGCCCATGAGCGCCGCGCGCCCGCCCGCGGGCCGGCCCGCGCGGAACGACGCGAGGAACCGGTCGTAGAAACCCGCGCCCCGCCCCAGTCGCCCGCCCCAACGATCAAACGCCAGGCCGGGAACGAGCACGAGACCGAGGTCCTCACTCGCGAGTTCCTCCAGCCCCGGGCGCGGCGTGCGCACGTCGAGCGGCGCGTTGCGGGCGGTCAACTCGAGGTCCCGCTCCCAGTCCCGCACCCGCACGCACCGGATCGTCCGCGAGGCCCAGTCCACGTCGGGCACGCCGACGGCGCGCCCTTCCGCGATCCACGCGCTCGCGGCGCCGGAGATGTCGATCTCCGGGCCGCGCCCGTCAAGCCGGATCGGCGCGAAGACCATCACGCCTCCGCCGGCGCGTCGGGGCAGGCGTTCCCTGGTGAAGTCCAGAAGGTGAGCCGCGACGGCGTCGGACTCGCGCCGGCGGTGCGCCGCCGAGAGGGCGTTGAGCACGCCCTTCATCCGTTCGCGCAGCGCGCCCTTGGGGTCTCCCCCGGTCGGCGAAGTTGGCCCCGCGTTCGACATCCCGGCACGATAGCGGGCTTGGCCGGGAGCGAACGCCCGGAACGTGGGCGGGCTCGCCCGCTTTGCTCGGCCCAAAGGGCTAAACTCCGGGGCAGGCAGGGCTGGTCGTGTTGGTCAACGGCCGGGCCCGGTGCACGGGTGGCCCGTGAACCTGGTCAGGGCTTGACCGCAGCAGCCATAAGCGGCCGTCATCCGGTGCCGCCGGTGACCTGGCCGTTGACCAAACCGACCCCCAAGCCAGCACGCCGGCCCGGCATTCCCGGGCCGGCTGTGTTTTTGGAGCAGGGGCAAACGTGGATCGCGGGGCTACTGCTCGCTGGCGCGGACACAGAGGTACAGCACCGCCATCCGCACCGCCAGGCCGCAGGAGACCTGGCGGAAGATCACGCTCCGCGGCCCATCGGCGACTTCGTCGGCGATCTCGATGCCGCGGTTCATCGGCCCCGGGTGCATGACGATGCAGCCCGGCGCCAGCCGTCGCGCCCGCTCGCTGGTGAGCGAAAAGCACTGGGCGTACTCGCGGATGCTGGGGAACGCCGGGCTTCCCCCGCCGCCCCCACCTCCGCCGTTCCCGCCGCTGCCCCCGCCGGAGGACCTGCCGGAGTCCTCGGCGCGCCGGCCGGGCGCTCCGAGGGTGCTCCCGCTGTCGCCGTGACGCTCGAACTGGATCCGGAGCATGTTGACCGAGTGCACCTGGCCCATCGCGCCGTCGACCACGGCGTCGAAGTCGTGGGCGACGCGCGCCCCGAGCGCTTCGAGGCTCCGCGGCGCGAGCGTCGGCGGGCCGACGCAGATGACCTCGGCTCCCAGGGCCGTCAGACCGGCGATGTTCGATCGCGCCACGCGCGAACTCACGATGTCGCCGACGATCGCGACGCGCAGGCCGCTGAGGTCGAAGCCGTCCAGCCGCTTGTGGGCCTCGGCAAGGGTGTAGATGTCGAGGAGGCCCTGCGTGGGGTGCTCGTGCTTGCCGTCGCCGGCGTTGATCACCGCGCAGCGCACGGCCTGGGCCACCTGCTGCGCGGCGCCCGAGGCCTTGTGGCGCACGACCATCGCGTCGACACCCATCGCCTCGATGTTCAGCGCCGTGTCGGTGACGCTCTCGCCCTTCGAGACGCTCGACCCCGACGAGGAGAGGTCGATGATGTCGGCGCTGAGGCGCTGGGCCGCGAGCGTGAACGACAGGCGCGTCCGAGTCGAGTCCTCGAAGAAGAGGTTGGCGACGACCTTGCCGCGGAGCGTGGGGACTTTTTTGACCGATCGGGTCGAGACCTCGGCGAAGCCGCGGGCCGTGAGCAGCAACTCGCGCAGTTCGGCGGGTTCGAGGCCCTGAAGCCCGAGCAGGCACCTGTGCGGCCAGGGACGCTCGGACGCGGCCGTCGATTCCATCATGCCGGACGCCGGCGGGACCGGGGGGTGGACCGGGGGGGCGGAGTGTGGCATCGGCCTCAAGCGTAGGGCCCGCGTGCTCAGCGCAAGCACACGCGCGTTCGAGTCGCCGGGTTCAACCCCGACCCATGAACTCGAATGGACCCGGGGATCGCCCGGACCGCTCAGCCCTTGGGACCTGCGGCGCGGACCTCGGCGGGCATGTCGAACTTGGCGTCGTTGGCGCGGAACTTGGCCGCCAGGTCCTTGGCCTTGGCGTCGTAAGCGGCGCCGTCCTTCCACGTGTTGCGCGGGTTGAGGACCTCGCTGGGCACGCCCTCGACCTTGTCGGGCAGGGGCAGGCCGAAGACGGGGTCGGGCGTGAACTTCGCGTTCTTGAGCGTGCCGTTGAGGATCGCGGTAACGAACGCCCGGGTGTACTTGAGGCTGAAGCGCTGGCCGGTGCCGTAGGGCCCGCCGGTCCAGCCGGTGTTGAGCAGCCAGACGTTCGCGTCGTGCTTCTTGACCTTGGCCGCGAGCATCTCGGCGTAGACCTTGGCCGGTCGCGGCAGGAACGGCGCACCGAAGCAGGCGCTGAAGTTCGGCTGCGGCTCGGTCACGCCCAGTTCGGTGCCGGCGAGTTTGCTGGTGTAGCCGTTGATGAAGTAGTACATCGCCTGCTCGCGGGTGAGTTTGGACACCGGCGGCATGACGCCGTACGCATCGGCGGTCAGGAAGATCACGTTCTTCGGGTGCCCCGCGATCGACGGGATGATCGCGCCGTCGATGAAGTCGAGCGGGTAGGTCGCGCGGCTGTTCTCGGCGATCTTCGACGAGTCGTAGTCCGGGACGCGCGTCTGGTCGTCGATCAGCACGTTCTCGAGCACGCTGCCGAAGCGGATCGCGTTCCAGATCTGCGGCTCGCCTTCCCTGCTGAGCTTGATGCACTTGGCGTAGCACCCGCCCTCGAAGTTGAAGACACCGGTGTCGCTCCAGCCGTGCTCGTCGTCGCCGATGAGCGCGCGGTTCGGGTCGGCGCTGAGCGTCGTCTTGCCCGTGCCGGAAAGCCCGAAGAAAAGCGCGACGTTCGACGGGTCCTTCTTGTCGACGTTGCACGAGCAGTGCATCGGGAACACACCGACCTCGGGCATGTCGAAGTTCATCGCGTAGAACAGCGACTTCTTCATCTCGCCCGCGTACTCGCTCCCGATGATCACGACCATCTTCCGCGCCAGGCTCTGCGCGATGAACACCGGGCCCTTCACGCCCAGTTTCGCCTGCTCGTCGGGCGTCAGGCGGCGCTTGCCCACGTTGATGATCGTCCAGTCGTGCTTCCAGTGCGCGTTCGGGCCCGCCGCCTTGGAGTCGGTCGGGATGAACAGCGTGCGGATGAACAGGTTGTGCCACGCCTGCTCGGTGATGACCTTCGCGCCCAGGCGGTGCTTGGGATCCGCGCCGACGAAGCCCGTGAACACGAACAGGTCCTTGAGCCCGTTGAGGTGCTCGGTCGCGATGTCGAGCGCCGCATCGAACTGAGCGGGCGTGATCGCGGTGTTGAACCCGCCCCACCCGATCTTGTCGTGGATGTCCTTGGTGTCCTCGAGGTACTTGTCCTTCGGACTGCGGCCGGTGCGATCGCCCGTCAGACAGACCAGGGCGCCGTTGCTCGCCAGGCGCCCCTCGCCGCGCCGGATGGCCTCTTCGACCAG
>Ga0116166_1002400_pt1 | contig 15587 bp, 12 predicted proteins | sample AD_JPNMR2_MetaG_FD_89884 | JGI IMG/M metagenome (GOLD analysis project Ga0116166, IMG submission 89884) | Active sludge microbial communities of municipal wastewater-treating anaerobic digesters from Japan - AD_JPNMR2_MetaG | ecosystem: Engineered > Bioreactor > Anaerobic > Digestate | place...
GAATATTCTTCAGTTGCTTACTGGTATGCAGCGACACCCACAAAGGTTCAAAATGTGCCACCAGTGGAAAAAAGATTGCCTGTAATGAAAGACCATCTGCAGAGGTGGATCCACGACCCTTTAAAACAAATTACTCCATTCAAAACAAAGATGACAGATGAAATGAAAAAACTGAAAAAACAATGGAAGGAGAAAGATAAGAAAAAGTGATTTCAATATCCTTTTGATATCAGCAAGCCCAAGAAAGAACAAAAGCCAGACGTTTGTTCTGGCAACAGAAGTACTTGCTGGTTGCGAACCAGAAAAAACAGAAATCATTCATCTGTGTGATTATAAAATTGAGTTTTGCAGGCATTGTGAAAGATGTCATAAAAAAGTACTGGATTGTCCGATAAAAGATGATGTAAGCAGGATTTTGCAAAAAATGCTGGGTGCCGACGGAATTATTCTGGCTAGCCCTAACTACATCAATCATGTAACAGGAACAATGAAAACATTGTTTGACCGCTCAAGTCATTTTATCCACTGTAAAAGACTGCTTAATAAGTACGTGGCAGGTGTCGTCTCGTCGGGTAGTGGTAGAGACGCATCAGTTATTGATTATTTGAAACATTATGCCCTTACCTGTGGCGCTCAGTTTGTTGGTGGAGTTTCTTCCAGTGTTCCTCTCAGTGAAGAACAAAAGAAACAGGCATTCAAACTCGGGGTAAAACTTGCCTCTGCAATCAAAAATAAAAAAATTTTTCTGTCTCAAATGAAAATTATCGAGCAGGGGAAAGAACATTTTAGGAGCATAGTCATAGCAAGAAAAACTGACTGGCAGGAAGAATATGATTACTGGAAAGGGAAAAAGTGGCTCTGAAAAATTAAGCGTGAAGTATCAAAGAACAATACTTGTCCTTGATGGCAAGTATGTGAAAAAACTTGATTATGAAAAATTACCTGTTTTGCAACCTTCAAGACACATTGTTTTAAGTAACGAGCATCCTGAATGGAAATTCCAACTTCACAATTACCTTATTTTTCATGAGAATAAATTCTGGTGTATGTGGAGTTTCGGACCAGAGGAAGAAGCACGCATAGGTCAATCAGTGCTTTATTCCACAAGCAACGATGGCATCTCCTGGGAAAAGCCAGAAATCCTTGCTCAGCCACAGGACAATGGTTATGGATATATTGCAAGGGGTTTCTGGCTTTATAAGAGCGAATTTCTTGCGCTTTGCGCATATTTTACAGGACCAGGCGCATTTGGAAAAGGGAAAAAACTTACACTTCACGCATACAGATGGAAGAAGAAAAAATGGGAATATCTTGGAGTTGTATTTCACAATGCCATTAATAATTTTCCTCCACAATTGCTACCAGATGGTAACTGGATGATGACAAGAAGAGATATAATGATGAATGTATCGGTTCTTATTGGTGGGCAGGACTCTTTTGACAGATGGAAAAATTATCCTGTTGTAAAACTGAAAAATCAATTCAATTTTTTACCAGATGAACCGTTCTGGTGGACACTGGAAGATGGTAATATCGCAATGTTTTTAAGAGATAACAGCGGAGTAAGGAAAATCTTCAGGTGTTTTTCAACAGACAATGGCAAAACATGGACAAACCCTGTAAAAACAAATTTTCCGAATGCGACAAGTAAATTTTTTGGTCTTATCACGAGCCGAAAATTCAGGGTATTTGTTTCAAACGCCAATAGAAATATGAATATTTTAAGACGCCAGATGCACCTATCTGTTTCAACTGATGGAAGGGTGTTCACCGGTATTGCAAGAATTGATATTCCAACAGACGGAAAGGCAACACTTCAGTATCCACACGCAATGGAATACAAGGGTCAGTTACTGATTGCCTTTTCAAGAAACAAAAAAATTATTGAATTGATTACAATTCCAATTGAAAGGATTGAAAAATTGTTTACTCTTTGATTGACAAAACCTTCCGGGAGGCAAAATGAGAAAAGTATTTTTTATTCTTTTTGTAATGTCAGTTTCGTTATATGCACAGTCAAACAATATCCTTTTCAAACAGGAAGTATTTCCACTTACAAATCCAGGGTTTGAACAATTGTCAGCAGGATGGAACATCAAACCAACTGAAAAAACACAATCACTTCCTGATGTTGTATTTTCTTTTGAAAATGTCGCCCGTGAAGGCAATTATTCTTTTGCTATCACCCTGAATAAAAGGACATCAACATACATCCCCCGTTCGTTCCAGGTTGAAAAGGGCAAAAAATATTACATGAGCGCAAAAATCAAAACAGTCGGACAGATTTCAGGAACATTTAGAGTTGTTTATGGTGCAACTGGTGAGCCATATGCAAACCGGGTTGGTCCTGACTCTGACTGGACAATTGCAGGACTTACGTTTGTCGGTGGAAGACACAGCCGCGGATTTGGTGAACCCAAAAATCCTGACCCAAATATTTCATACTGTGAATTGCGTCTTGAAGCAAATGGCATTGGGACAGTATATTTTGACGACATTAAGATCTATGAAATGAAAGAATATGGGGAATACGTGAGATTCAAGTTAATTCAACCTGAAAACAAAAGCTACAGGGTGAAAATTCATGGGCTTTACGGACCCCCAAGCTGGTTTTTCACAATTACTCCAAAAGAAACGTTTTCATCAGGCACTACCAGTACCTGGATTGATCTGGGTACTTATGACCAGTTAAAAGGAAGGGGTGTTGTTTATGCTGGATTTCATTTTGAACCCATTTCAGGAGAAAAATTTGAAACGATTGAGGCAACGATTGATCTTGCCTACAGACCTGAAGATTCCTGTATTATAAAAAGTTTTACCAGAACAACACCAGGCAATATTATTGGTGTAATAATACCGAAAACTGAAAGTAACCCTGATGACTTTTTGAAAGGATTTGCGCTACTTGACCAGGATATCATTAAGAGAAATCAGTTTGTAAAATCATTGAATTTACCGCCTGTGAACCTGAAGAAATTTTATCTTGAGGCACACCTTAAAGGATTCGGGTCAATGTTTTCTGACCCTGTGATGGCGGAAACAGAAATTGACACAATACGAACAATGGGTTTTAATGCGCTTGATACACAATATTCTGGACTTGCCGGTGTTTACAGACAGGTTGCAGAAAAATACGGCATTACACAAACACACCACACCTTCAGAATAGGAAGATTACCCCAGGACCCTGTCAGTAAACGTGTCATTTTTGACCTATCAAAAATCAGGCAGACATGCGCAGAGTTTGTGGAAAAGACAATCGAAAATTTGAAAAAACAGGATCCTGACCAGATATCAATCATCAAATTTATTGATACTGGAGATGAAATTGCAGGCGAAGTTTTTGGAGGAATAGAATATGAACAGGGATATAAGGAATATGTAAAATCACAGGGACTGAAACCATCGGACTTAAAAGCAAAAAACTGGGATGAAGTAAAAATATATGGTTCATGGGGATGGAGAGATTCCTGGAAAATGAGACCCACTGACAGAACTGCTGTTGACTCCTGCATCAACTATTACTGGACACTTCGCTACTGGAATTATGCTACAGCAAAAGTTTACACTATTCTTGCAGAAGAAATCACAAAAAGAATGCCTTCTGTGAAAGTAAGGGTGAATTTTGGTCCACCCTGGGCATATGGATATTGTTCTTATATGCGTGGAGCAGAAATATGGGAATTTGCAAGACAAAACAGTGTAACTGATTTCTGGAATGAGGACTGGTTGAATACATCTGGATGGAGAAATGCCGGAATTCAGATGGTTTCATATCTTGTTGATTTGAGCAAGAGTTGTGCCAGATTAAATAATGCAGATGTCAGCGCATTTGTCATGCCTGTTGCAAAACCTGAAAATATTCAGTTAAAACTTGCTTCTGTCATTGGAAAGGGCGCAAAGAAAATTGATGTGTACAGGTATGGTCCTGCCTATGCTTCTCCTGATAACTGGTCTGGCAGCACTGATATGGCACAGGGCATTTCTCATTTTACAAGAATTCTTGAAAAAGCAGAAGGTATCCTTTTTTCTGGAAAACCGAGGAAACCAGAACTTGCCATTATATGGTCTGCAGGTGAACCTGTGTGGGCAACTGATGATGCCAGTATGTGGAATCAGCAGTTGATTTATCTTGCTTTACAGCATCAACAAATTCCTGTGGATTTTGTTGATGAATTTATGGTTGAACAGGGAGCATTAAAACAATATAAGGTTGCAGTGTTAACCAGTCAATACTTAAGAAAATCTACAAAAAAAGCAATTGTTGACTGGGTATCAAATGGTGGTAACCTGTGGGTTGACGGTATCCCAGCAACAAACGACGAATACGGTCAGCCGTGTGAGATGCTTTTGCCTGTTATTGGAATCAAGGACATCACGGTCGTTGATAGCGCAATCGGAAGGTCCATGAATCCACAAAATGGAGTCAATTTATCTATCATTCCTGGAACAATAAAAATGACGCAGTCGGATGACACAATTTCAGCAGTTGGAAGAAAAATTATTTTTTCTCTGAGAAATCCAGAAAAAACAAAAGTTATTGGTGTATGGGAAGATAATAAACCTGCTGTGATTGAGCATCGGTATGGAAAAGGCAGGGTATTTTATGCTGGCACATATGCTGGCCACTCATATAATAGCGGTGTTGAAAGAATACCTGGAAAAATAGAAATCGGATACAGAGAAAAAGAAAGAAAACTGATTACTGATTTTATCCTTGGTTGCGGTATTCAAAGACCTGTATGGTGTTCAGTGGCTTGTGTTCAGGCTGACTTACTTGAAAGCGATCAGGGTATTGGCATTGTCCTTTCAAACTACTCAGGAATACCTCAAAACCAGATTACTGTGTATATTGACGCTAAAAAACCTGTCTCATCTGTTGTGTCTGCTCAAAAAGGACTATTGCAATTTACACAGGATACAAAAACAAACATCATAACAACCAGTGTGTCACTTGATATTTTTGATTTCATTTTGCTGAAATAAAACATGGGAAAAAATTTTCTTCAAATTGTATTGTTTGGTGATTCAATGACATGGTCACCAGGAGTAGCCATTGGCAAAAGATATGCAGATTTCATTCAAGAAAAACTTCAGAACATATGCGGTGATAATTACATTGTTGATGTTGCTGCATGTGGAGATGGTGGCAACACAGCAGAAGAAGCATATGCACGAATTGAACGGGATTGCATTTCTTATCAACCGCATATCGTGGTAATCAGTTTGGGCGCAAATGATTGTATCAGGGCACCTGATAGAGAAACGTTTAAATCATATTACAGAAAAATTGTGAATGAGGTTAAACACGATGCGACCAGACACATCATTCTTGAAACAATCCCTGCTCTTGATGAAGAATTGCACAGCCAGAGAAACAACCCGAAAGCCCTGTTTTATGGAGGACTTGAAAAATATGTTGAATTTTTCAGCCACTCATTCATCAGGGAAATGGCAAAAACTGGAGATTTTCTCTTGTATGACAGATTTACCCTGTATCATCAGATGCTTGCAGAAAATCCACAGTTGCGAGAAAAACTGATTTTAAAAGATGGCGTTCATCTTACAGAACAGGGAAATGAGTTTTTTGCTGAAAACCTTGTGCCAATCATTCAACCATTGATTCCCGATATTCATCAATTTCAAACAAACGCAGAACAATACCTTGAACAGGCACTTCTTAATCCGGTTTATATTGAATGTACCCAGTCATTGAAAAATGGCAATCTAAAGGAATATCTTACTGAACATCCGAATCTCAAACGATTGATGCTTGAAAAAACAAAATCCACCAGTCGCAGGGCAATTGCATATACAGAAGATGAAAAGGTAAAAAATGAAGCAACAATCGTTCAATACCTTACATCAGGATTTCTGGCTGCTGAAAAAATTTTCAATTCGCAGGATAGTGAAATAATAGGAAAAAGCAAACAATGGGCAATTTCCCATCTTGCAAAACTATCTAACAACAGAGTAGCAAAAACACTTGTTGAACTTATGAATGAAACATGCCTGTGAAGTAGCAATAAAAAAGCCCCGCTTTTTTTTGCGGGGCTTTTTATTTCCGCATAACACTACTGATTATTACCTGCTTCCTGTATAATTCTGGTTCGCATAATTCTTCAAGACATTGGAATAAGTTCTTGATGCAGGTGTGAATTTATAACCTGATCTGTAAGGAGTAACAGTACCACTCCACCCAGCAGTCACTGTTTTTGTATAATATCCTGTGGAATTGGTGATTGCTGTTCCGTAGCCACCAAAATTTAAAATCACGCTGGATATGGGCTGACCTGTACTTGTTTTCACATAACCAGAAATTGCGTAACCACCGAGAGCATTATAATTCTGGTTTGTCTGGTTGCTGCTGAGAGAAGCATAATACCTGTTTGCCGGAGTAAACATGGAAGAAGAATTCTTGGGAGCAACCGTACCTGTCCAACCTCCAGGAAGCAACAAACTGTAACTACCATCTGTTGCTGTCGTTGTAGAACCACTGACACTCGTTCCGTTCCAGACGCCAGTATACTCAACAGTCACACCAGGGAAAACCGTACCATTGGCGCGATAAACCTTACCTGAAATCGTGTACTGGGTAAGCGGGGCAAAAACTGCCCTTGCTGTCTTTGGCCCGTTCATGGTGATACTGGCAGGATTTTGACTGCCACTTGCATCGCCAGACCAGTTAGAAAACTTCCAGCCCTGGTTGGGAAATGCCTGTATCTGGACATTGCTGCCAGCATCAAACCAGCCGCTGGTCGGACTTACGCTACCGCCAGCAATTGGGTCAGCAACTGTTGTCAGATAATACTGGGTTGACCAGTTCACATCCGCAGTTTTGGGTTCATCCATCTTGACTGAGCCAGATGCCTGGTCTGCAACATACCTTGTCCCACCGTCCACCACAGGACTGGTCACTGACCAGTTTGCTGTTGTTCCTGCATCATACCAGTCCTCACCCTGCGGATTGCCGCGCACTGAATTCACTGTCAGATAATACTGGGTTGACCAGTTCACATCCACAGTTTTGGGTTCATCCATCTGAACTGAGCCAGATGCTTGGTCTGCGACATACCTTGTCCCACCGTCCACCACAGGACTGGTCACTGACCAGTTTGCTGTTGTTCCTGCATCATACCAGCCCTCACCCTGCGGATTGCCGCGCACTGAATTCACTGTCAGATAATACTGGGTCTTCCAGTTCCAGGTTAAAACATGGTCACCGTCCATTGTGACATCAACTGATGTCTGCCCGTTCACTGTGTTGCCATCCAGCGTGTAGCCGGTGCAGATGTATTTTGTTGTACCATCTACAACCTCAGGGTCTACTGAACAACTTACAACATCGTCATAATCATAAATATGGTCTCCAGCATCGGGTACAGGCGTGTCATAATCAGAATTTATCGTGAGTTTGCACTGCCTTACTCCAAGAAAATCCTGGTAGGTCTGGTCTGAACTCAATGGATTGTAATTGCGTGAATCTGGCGTAAATTCATAGTCTGCCAGAGATGGGGTTACTGTATAATTTCCAGAAGCAAGACCTGTGAACGAGTAAAATCCAGAAGCATCAGGATTTGTTGTTTGTGAAGACGCGCCTGAAAGAGTTAAAAGAACATCCTGCACATTTCCACCACCAATTAAAGACACTGTCCCTGAGATGGAATAGGTGGTCGGTGCTGGCGGTGTGCCAGAGTTGATGAGAACAGAAATGTTGTGACCATCGGTGTTGGCAGTGGCTAAATCAGGCATGTCATTTTTGTCAAAGTCAGCCGCAGTGATTCCCCTGGGATACTCGCTGCCCACAGGGAAACCAGTACCCACAAACGAAAAACTGCCACTTCCATTGTTCTCAAGAATAATTACTTTATTGTCATGGTCATTGGTGACTGCCAGATCAAGGTCTTCATCACCGTCAAAATCCGCTGCCACAATACCGCGAACATGTTCCAAACTACTATCAGTGTAGGTGGTCGGGGTGAAAGATGTCCCTGTGCCATTGTTCTTACACACAGTGACGCTCTTTCCATCATGGTCACCAGTAGCAAAATCAATATCTTCATCACCGTCAAAATCACCGGTCACCACACCGTTTGGTTTGTTTCCTACGGCTACATCAAGCTGGCTGCCGAAATCACCCGAACCGTTGTTCTTGAAAACAGAGGCAATCTTGTCTTTCCCGACATGAGTGACAACAACGTCCATATCCTCATCACCGTCAAAATCACCGACTGCGGCTGCCCAGGGATTGTCGTTATTCGTAGAGTACTTTACCTTAGTGTTGAACGTGCCATCACCCTTGCCGGTAAGAACAGAAAAACTCTTGTTTCCATAGTTGCAAACAATCAGGTCAAGGTAGTTATCAGAGTTCAGGTGGGCAAGTACCACTCCAACCGGCTGGTTCTCGGTGGCAAATTCATTCTTATAAGTAAAGGTTCCATCTCCATTGCCCAGATAAACCCGCACATTGTCAGCATCATACCTGGAAACCACAATGTCAAGTTTGCCATCGTTGTTCAGGTCACCACAGGCAATACCCTGTGGCTTCTTATCAACCTTGATCCTGGCAGATGGCGTGGAATTGAAGGTACCGTCGCCGTTATTCAGCAATACATAAAGATAATTGTCTTTATTGTCCACAAAGGCAATGTCAGGATATCCGTCATTGTTGAAATCACCAGAAGTGATGGCAAAAGGTTCTCCATAATTACCAGAAGCAGGATATTGCACGCTACTGGAAAATGAAATCGCCGCATTTCCTGTGGAGATAAAACCAGCACATATTGCAATCAGTGCAGCCAGAAAGAAACCAGACATCCGGAGCCCTGACAGTAAAACAACCATCCTGCTTGCCTTCCTACACACCTTTCTTCTACCTTTCATATCTGCCTCCTTTAACACAGAATAATGGCATGAGATTAATCTATCAGGATTTCAAAATAGAACACATGCCTGTCCCTGTGTCTGAGAAATTTTTTTGATACCTCTTTGCCGATCGATCTGGTTCTGACAAACTTCTTGCTTGCGTATTGTCTCCGGCGGGTAACACTCAGGAAGGCTCTTAAGGATGGCTTTATACTTCCATAATTGTCTTCGGAAGTGCAACCATTGTTAACTTCTACTCAACTGCTTTCATTATCAGAATACCATATTATTTTATCCTGTCAAGTGTCGTGAAAAGAACAGGTTTCCCATTAACAGAAAAATTGAAAACTTAACATCTATTGACAGAATAAAAATCACTCGGTACAATAGGACTATGAAAAAGATAAAGGTTTTTTACAGGGGGCTCTCCCAGAAAAACAGAATTATCTTCTGGGTCTGCTTTGCAGTAATTTTGCTTTCCCTTTTCGCCATAGGCAGAACGATTTATAGAGCAACCACCAGCAAGAATCCCACAATAGAAAATTATATGAAACAGATTCGCAGTAAGGACCCTGCTCAAAGAGAAACTGGTGTATATACTGTGGGACTTTATAGGGTTAAGGAAATGGCTGATACACTGGAAAATATGATACGACAGGACCCGGAAATCAAGGTAAAAAAGGTTGCTGCCTGGTCACTGGGAAGGATTGATATCAATAGATTGGTAAAATTGCTTGATTCACAGGACACAGACATTAAGGATATTGCAATGGAAGCACTAATCAAATTAGACAAAAATAACGTCTCATATATGATGGAACGATTTGCAAAAGAAGATGTTGAAACAAAGAAAAAAATTCTGGGTGTTATTGATACCCTGAAAAAACCGGATTTTAATGGATCCCTGATAGAAGTTGCTGAAAACAAAGATGAAAATGCAGAAATCAGACTTCAGGCGCTCAGTATTCTTAAAGATACAGGAACAATGGAACTTGAAGGGAGATTGAATAATATCTATTACAATGACCCGGCAACTGAAATGAAAGAGGCAGCCAAACATACCCTTGAATTCATTAAAAACAGGGAGAAAAACAAATGAAACGAGGTTTCACTCTTGTTGAACTTCTTGTGGTGATTGCGATTATCAGTATGCTTGCCGGTCAGATTATGCCATCGCTGTCAACTGCCAGAGAAAAAGGAAGACAGGCGAATTGTATCAATAACTTGCATCAGATCGGGATTGCCATGGAAATTTATTATCAGGACTATGATGATTATCCCACATGGCTTTCAATCATGGTTCCATCCTATCTCGCAACAGACAAAATTTTTATATGCCTGACAGACAGATACAGGGGTGTCACAGGTCATGGCAATCCTCAATATCCTGGAAGCAATGACATTCCACCAGCCCAGATACCTGGCTACAGTCCACCCTATGAACCTGAATTTGCATATAGAAATCCAAATGTGACGGCATGCAGTTACATTTATGAATTCAGCCCATGTGCCTGTGAGTGGTTTATGCAGGGATACGCAAGTGGAACATATACTGATACTGACTTGAATCAGGCAGATACCAATAGGGATGGAAAGGTGTCATGGAAAGAAGCAAAACTCTGGCAGGCAAGTACTCAGGGACTTTCTGACAATTTGCCAATTGTGCGATGTTTCTGGCATAATTACAATTATGGACAGAAGGTTCTGAACCTTGCCTATAAGGACTATCACGTATTTACAAGCAGGATGTACTGGGAAAATTCTGCCGACTGATTTACAGGAATTTTTCTAACACACTTCTGGCAAGTATGATATCAAGGGTAAAAAGATTATCCCACCACAGATTGAAAGAATCTTTATCGCCCACCCACTTCAAATAATACTCCTTCATCGGTTTTTTCAGTACTCTCATTTCTTTGAGCGCAGAAAAAAATCTGTTTTTCATATCTTTTTTCAAAGGGGATGGCATTTCTTTTCTTGTTGAGTACCACCACCTGGCCTCTTCTATGATTGACCGTATTTTGTTTCGCAGACACTCTGCCTTTAGGGAAAGATTCAAGCCATCACCAAAACAACCTGTGACATTCCCTTTTTCCACAATATTATAAACAATGTCAAAATTCGGAACCTTTGGCGGAGAAATCATCCTCAATATGTCGTCGAGTGTCCAGTGTTCATCGAATGTTGAAGGCATGTCAAGTTCAAACGCAATTTCTTCTGCACTTTTTCTGAAATCATCAGGCGTTACCTTACCTGTCCACGAAGCCCTTGCAAACTGGACAATGTTATAAAAGGTAAGGGCCCACATCGCATTGATTGGAGCAAATGAATGACCCCTTGCCCATAGTGTCCCAATAATTCCCTCTCCCTGATTTTTGATAAGAAAATCACACATATGGGCAGGATTTAATAGACCCCTGACATAGTTTGCACGAATCGGCATATCAGCGCTCATATAAATACCGCATGCCCCCCACAACGGTACACCGGTTGTCGTCATCAGTTTCAGCTGGGCAAAACTTGCTGGATAATTTGTGCTTTCATCTATTCCAATTCTTCTTATTTCCTCTGGCTCAAGGTCTTCAAAAAACTGTCCCTTTTTAACAAATGCTGCTGGTTGTTCTGGTTCTGGTATGTATTCATTGTAAAATTGTTTTCTCGTGGGCCTGTACCCCTTGTAAATCACAAATTTTGACCTGTTTCCTGCAGAGGTATAGTCCCATGGAATTAAAATGACCCGTCTATCTATTTTTTGAACAAGATCAAGCCGTCCATTACCAATAAACATATCTGCCCATGCCATCGGTATTTTGTTGTGCTTGAAAACCTGTTCCCAGACAGATTGCACATGCTCAAGATAGAGTTCAATCTTTCCACCGGATTCCTTCATTCTTTCAGAACACCTTTTACACATACCCAATTGTCTTGTTTCGTCCTGTCCAACATGAATATACTGTGATTCTGCATGGAGCGTACAAACATAGTCAATGAGTTTCTCAAGATAATCTTTCACGATTTTTTTTGACGGACACAACTGTGATGGATATTCAGGGTTTTCAAATAGGTTTTTTGTTCCCTGTAATCTTGAAAGATATTCAACATGTCCAAATGTCTGAATCAGGGGTATCCACTGAATACCAAGGGATTGTGCGTGCTTTAACAATCTTGTTATCTCGTTTTCTGTGTATCTTTCTTTTTCTGGAAACTGTTTTGGTAAAGGCAAATATGGTATCCTGTGTTCGTATTCAACTACAACCCCATTAATTCCCCATCTTGCAAGTTGCTCAAGAAGCCCGCAGAAAATATCAAATGGTATTTTTGATCCTTTCAGGTCAATGTGAAAAAATCTATTTTTTATTGCGGGCTCTGGAAATTCAATCCTCCAGGAAGGAAGATTCTTTTTTCCCTTGAAAATCATTTCGTTTTCCTTTGTTAGAATTAGAATGGAAACCAGGCAAGTATTTCATCAACAACAATTTCGTGCCCTTTTCTTGAAGGATGATTAATCCAGCTCATCAATGTTTCAAGAGAAACTCCATTTGACACTGCCTTTTCAAAAGCAGTGTAACTATCAGCAAAGGCAACTTCTTCTTCGGATGCAATGGTTCTGATAATTTCTGCCTGCTTTTTAAGAAGTTTTCCATAATCCTGCTGTGGGTCAACAACAGAAAAATCCCACGTCGGAGTTAAAAGCATTACTGCAACATTGTTCTCCTTTGCCTGCCTTACCATAGATGTCCATGCGTTTTGAACAGAACTGGCATCAGCCGTCCTGTCATTGAGTCCATAATCTATCAGTACGAGGTCTGGCTTGTGACACAACACATCCTGTGAAAACCTTTTTGCGCCTGAAATTGAATTTTCTCCACCAATGGCAGTCACAATCACATTGATAACAGCCAGAGGAAATCTTTCCTTCAGTTTCCTGTGGAGAATATGAGGATAGGCATTGAATGTGTCAACAAACGGTGTGGCAAAATATCCAGCAGGCACACTGTGACCGTGACAGACAATGTTCACAGTCCTGTTCTCAGGCCACTGTTTCTTTAACAGATTCACCAGATTTGCAAGATACATCTTTTTTTCTGCCAATGCCATTTTTATATGTTTTTTGCTTCGTCTATCATCGCAAACAGATTGTGAGCAAGAACATCTGCCTGAATGGTAATACCTGGTTCAAGAATATAACCACCGCCTTTTCCCATTGTTTCTTTCAGTCGCTTTACCTCGTTTCGCACCTGCTCAGGCGTACCTCTCACGAGTAAATCCTGCGTACTTATACCGCCGCAAAAACACAGATCAGTTCCAAATTCCTTTTTCAGATAATAAATATCCATTGCTTCTGGCTGTACTGGATGAAGAATGTCAAGCCCGAGTTCAATCAAATCAGGAATAATCGGAATAATGTATCCACAGGAATGTTGAAAAATTTTTTTACCATTTTTTGCAGCAAATCCATATATTTTTGCAAGAAATGGCCTGATAAATTTCCCCCACATTTCAGGAGAAATAATCATCCCTTTTTGCGTTCCATAGTCATCACTGAGTGCAATGGCTTCGAACTCAAATCTTTCAAAAAGGATTTCCATTGTCCCGAGAATGTAGTCAGTAATACCCGATAACAACTCCATAACAAAACCTGGATGTAACACAATATCCATAAGCAAGTTTTCCATCCCCCTCATAAATGTTGCTCTTTCCCATAAATCCCCAACCCATATGATTCTGTAATGATCTTCTTGTTTTTTGCACCAGTTTTCAATATCTTCAAATCTGTACGGCAAACCAGGGTCTGGAAACCTGTATCCAGAAAGGTCTGGATTTTTTAATACAGGTCCTGTTGGCGCGCCCCTGTCAATTGCACTTGTTGACCATCTCACGCCATATTCATCAACTGCAGTGTCGCCGAACTTTGCAGGGTCTGCATAAAGGGGTTTAATGGATTTTGGAGAAATCATTCTGATGGGAAGATTGATTGCATCAGCAATCGGTGAACCATAATGTTGTTCAGCAATTTTCAAAGAAACAGGTGAAAACATAAAATTGTATGGTACCGGCATTTCCCTGTGATTGATTATTAATTCTATCCATTTTCTGTCATTTTTTGGTCTCATATGCCAATTAAATTATCACAAAAATTTCTTTTTTCAAATCTTGTAAATCCAGCCAATTGTGATAATATAACATTGCCATGCTGGAAAATAAACTTGCAAAACTTATTCGCGAGAAAAAACCATCGCTTGGTGGATGGATTAATCTGACTGACCCTGGGATTGCCATCATCATGGCACGCGCAGGATATGACTGGCTTTTGATAGACAATGAACACCATCCTTTCACTGAAACACAGATACAGGCAATGATTTACGCTTTAAGAACCACTGGTGTTACTTCCATTATCAGGGTCAGGGGAAACGATCCATCCCATATCAAATGGGTGCTTGATACTGGTGCAGGCGGAATTATGGTACCAATGTTGGAAAACGCCCAGGATGTAAAAAAGGCAATCTCTTATTCAAAATATTTCCCGCTTGGGAACCGGGGATACAGTCCCTTGCGGGCAACTGACTTCTGGGCATTCAAGCAAGAGTATGAAGAAAAAGCAAACAGGGAAGTACTTTTAATCTGTCAGATAGAGCAGCCCTCTGCCGTCAATGAAATAGAAGAAATTGTGAAACTACCGGTTGACGGCGTCTGGATTGGTTATGCAGACCTTTCGTATTCAATGGGCTATCATGGGAATTTCAAACACCCTGAAGTCCAGAAGGCAATTGATAAGGTTATTGATGCAGCCAATAAATACAACAAACCCTGGGGCATGCCAGCTGCAACCCCAGAAGATTTTGCCCTGAGAGTAAAACAGGGAGCATTACTCATGATAGCTGGCTCTGATGTCTATTTCCTTAATTCAGGTGCAACCGAAAGAGTCAGACAATGTCGCAAGGCGATTGAATGAAAATTATCCTTTTACGATCCCCTGATTGATTCTCTTTGCAATTTTTATGGCATCCTTTACAGCCAATCCTGCGCCACCCACCATCAGAATGATTCCAATTATTGTGAATGCCACATATTTTTTTGGTATATATTTTGTGATTGACTCTTCTTGCTTTTCCTGTTTTCCTTCTGTCTGAGCTTTTTCCTCTTTTTCAACTTCTTCAACAACAATTCCTTCTTCTGTAAGTGGTACGGGTTTTTCTGACGAAATGCCAGTACCCTCAGAAACCGTGCTCATCTGGTGCCCACCTGCAAAAGCCCTTACCTCTTTGATTGTTGCCACAAGCCCCCATACAAAAAGAACCAGCCCGACAACAACAGTGATAAAAAACAATGCACCTTTTCCAAACTGGCCATTGTAGACCTGACCGAGACCAGGACACAGAGTTGAAAGCACTGCTGCAACACCTGAAGATTTCTGCTCATACTTTCTTCTCACAGATACCCTTATTTCTTCCTCTTCAATAACCCTTGCTCTTTCATCTTCATTCAATATACCCATAAACCCTCCTTTTTCAGGTTTTGAAAAGGCAAGTTTGCAGGGGATGCGAATTTATCCGTAGTTTTGTCTGTGCCGCAGCACCCAAGTGAATAAAAATATCCCTCTCCACTTGTTTTAGGTTTTTTCTCCACTTTCTCTCCAGGAAAGAAAATGGATGTCTTTATGAACGATTTGCGAAGGCACAGCAACAAAACAAGGATAAAAGCTCCTGCGCTGCGCAATA
>Ga0116166_1002412_pt1 | contig 15536 bp, 13 predicted proteins | sample AD_JPNMR2_MetaG_FD_89884 | JGI IMG/M metagenome (GOLD analysis project Ga0116166, IMG submission 89884) | Active sludge microbial communities of municipal wastewater-treating anaerobic digesters from Japan - AD_JPNMR2_MetaG | ecosystem: Engineered > Bioreactor > Anaerobic > Digestate | place...
CACGCGCTCGATGTAGCGCCCGTCACGGCGCGCACGCGCGTCGGCTACCACGATGTTGTAGAACGGGCGCTTCTTGGCGCCACCGCGAGCCAGTCGAATGACGACCATGATGTTCTGTCCTTCAGCAGAGTGCGCCGTGTCTTGCAAGCCGTGCCGCAAACAGGCAGGAAACCGGCCCCGGACAGCTCGCCGAGCGCCGCTCGGCCGACACGAAAATCGGGCATTATAAACTCGGCGGGCCCCCTGACACCCCCGATGCCTGCGCCCGCCATGCTCTCGAAGTCGCCACGCCCTTGCCGCGCCGCGCCTGCGCCGCTCGCCGCTGCCGTGCTGCCGCGGCGCATCGCGTGAAAGCGCCACGCTCCAAGGCGGCGGCCACCTGGATCGCCATCGCGCTGGGCGCGTTCGGAGCGCACCGCTTCTACCTGTACGGCGGGCGCGACCGCGTGGGATGGTGCTACCCGCTGCCCACGCTGCTTGGGCTGGCCGGCGTGCAACGCATGCGCGCCTTCGGCCAGGACGATGCCGCGGCCGCGTTGCTGATTCCACTGCTGGGCCTGACGCTGTCGGCAGCGATGCTGTCGGCCATCGTCTATGCGCTGACACCCGACGATCGCTGGGTCGCTCGCCACAGGCCGGGCCAGCCGCCGCAGGCCACCGGCTGGCTGCCGGTGCTGGGCGCCGTGGTGGCCTTGCTGCTGGGTGCCAGCGTCCTGATGGGCACCGTGGCTTTCGGCCTGCAGCGCTTCTTCGAGTGGCAGTTGCAGCGCTAGTGCAGGGTCACAAGCGTGTCGTCGACGATCCGCCAGCCGCCGTCGCCGAAGTCCATCGCCGGCACGACCCGCTGCGCTGCGCGCCGCAGCATGCGTTCGTCGGGCCACCGCGACTCGGCCACGAAGTGATGCAGCGCCTGGTGGCGCGAGCGCGTGGCCGACGGCGCCAGGTGCACCGCCATCGGCTCCACGCTCCTGCGCTCGAGCGCAGCCACCGGGCCCGTGCCATCAGGTTCGTGCGATCAGGCCCGTGCAATACCCGCGCAGCCCCGCAGGCCGGCGCCGTGCGCCAGTGCCTCGCCCAGGCGCGCCAGGCAGCGCTCAAACCCCTGCAGATGCTTCTTCAACGCTCACCTCTTGCTCGAAGAGGTGCGCACAATGTCTTGATCTTGCCGACGCAGCAAAACTAACGCCGCCCGCGGCCGCCTTGGCCGCCGCGCTCGCCCGGGCGCGCGCCGCCGGCCGTGGGGGCTGCCGGCGAACCGCGCCCGCTCGAGGCATTGCCGCCACGTCGTGCGCTGCCGCCGCCGGCGCCACCGCCACCGCCACCGCCACGCCCCGCGCCACCGCCGCCCGCGCGCGCGCCGCCGCTGTTGCGCCGCGTGCCGCCCACGCCGATGGTCATGCGCCCGAGCACGATCGGCTCGGGCTTCTCGTTCGGGTCGGGCGCGAAGCCGCTCACCACCTCGCGCGGGATCTCGCGCTTGATCAGCCTTTCGATGTCGCGCAGGAAGATGTCCTCGTCCACGCACACCAGCGAGATCGCCTCACCCGTGGCCCCCGCGCGTCCGGTGCGGCCGATGCGGTGCACGTAGTCCTCGGGCACGTTGGGCAGCTCGTAGTTGACGACGTGCGGCAACTGGTCGATGTCGATGCCGCGCGCGGCGATGTCGGTGGCCACCAGCACCTGCAGCTGCCCGGCCTTGAAGTCGCCCAGCGCCTTGGTGCGCGCGGTCTGGCTCTTGTTGCCGTGGATCGCCATCGCACTGATGCCCTGGTCGTTCAGGTACTCGGCCAGCCGGTTGGCGCCGTGTTTCATGCGCGTGAACACCAGCACCTGGTGCCAGTCGCCTTGGCGAATCAGGTGCGCCAGCAGTTCCTTCTTGCGCTCGCGCGACACCGGGTGCACCTTCTGCGCCACCAGCTCGGCGGTGGAATTGCGCCGCGCCACCTCGATCAGCCTGGGTGCGTTCAGCAGCCGGTCGGCCAGCGCCTTGATCTCGTCGCTGAAGGTGGCACTGAACAGCAGGCTCTGCTTCTTCGCCGGCAGCACCGCCAGCACCTTCTTGATGTCGTGGATGAAGCCCATGTCGAGCATGCGGTCGGCCTCGTCGAGCACGAAGATCTCCACTTGGCTCAAGTCCAGCGTGCGCTGGCCGTGGTGGTCGAGCAGCCGCCCCGGCGTGGCCACCAGGATGTCGACGCCGCGCCGCAGCTTGTCGATCTGCGGCTGCATGCCCACGCCGCCGAACATCACCATGCTCGACAGCTTGCTGTACTTGCCGTAGACACGAACGCTTTCCTCGACCTGTGCGGCGAGTTCGCGCGTGGGTGTGAGGATCAGCGCGCGGATCGGCAGCTTGCCGCGCGCGTCGCGCTGGCCCGGACGGGCCATCAGCCGCTGCAGCATCGGCAGCGTGAAGCCGGCCGTCTTGCCGGTGCCGGTCTGCGCGCCGCCCATCAGGTCGGCGCCCGACAGGATGGTGGGAATGGCCTGCGCCTGGATCGGCGTGGGCGTGTCGTAACCGTGTTCGTGCACGGCACGAACCAGGGGCTCGGCCAGGCCGAGATCAGCGAAATTCATGTGGAGTTCGGGCTCGGCGGGCGAGCCATGTTCGCGGCCTGCGGCAACCCATGGCGGGTGCACCAGTCGGCAGGCGCGAGATCGAAAGAAGCGTCGGAAGCGACAGCGCCGCGATGACTGGGTGCCGCGGCGGCAGCGCGATTGTACCGGCGCATGCCGGGCCGCCGCGGATCGGCGCCCACGGGGTTCACCGCCGTGCCGCCACCGGGCCGCGGCTTGGTTGCCGGCCCCGAAGGCCGCTGCTAGCCTTGTCCGGCGCACGCGCGAGCGCCGGGCGCTGCGTTGCGCGGCGCGCCAACATGGAGCCGCTGATGTTCGAACATCGCTTCGGATTGCCGCTGACGGCCCCGGGGGCCGGCGCACGCGGCGCGATCGCCGCGTCCCAGCGCGCGCTGCCGCAGGCGGTGCGCATTGGCGGCAGCCGGGCGCAGCCTGACCCGGCGGATGCGACACGGCTTGCCGCCCAGCGCGAGGCCGGCCACACCGGCGCGGCAAGCCGCATCGCGAAGCGGCGTGCGCGGCGGTCGCGGCGGCTCGGCGGCGCGCGCCGAGAGCGGCGATGACCACTGCCGGGCCGCTCGCGGGCCTGCGTGCTGCCGTGGTCGGCGGCTCGCTCGGCGGTCTGTGCTGCGCGCTGCTGCTGCGCGACCTGGGTGCCGAAGTCGACGTGTTCGAGCGCACGGCGTCGACGCTCGTCGAGCGCGGCGCCGGCATCGGGCTGTTGCCCGAGACGGCACGCTACCTGGTCGAACGGGCCGGGCTGTCTGTGGACCGCATCGGCATCGCGACCTCGCGCATCCGCTATCTGGACCGCCGCGGCGAACCCCTCTACGAGGCCGCGCACGCCTACCGGTTCAGCTCCTGGAACACGGTCTACCGCGCCTTGCTCGCATGCTTCGATCCGCAGCGCTACCACCTCGGGCACGAGTTGACCGGGTGGGCCGACGATGGGCAGCGCGTCGTGGCGCGGTTTCGCGATCGTCCCGCGCGCGACGCGCAGCTGCTCGTGTGCGCCGACGGTGCGGGATCGACCGCGCGCGCGCTGGTGCTGCCCCAGCTGCGGCCTGCGTACGCCGGCTACGTCGCCTGGCGCGGCACCGTGGCCGAGACGGCGCTGGACGGCCGAACGCTCGGCTTGCTCGACGACGCCATCACCTACTACGTCTACGCCAACAGCCACATCCTGAGCTATCCGATCCCGGGGCCCGACGGATCGGTCGAACGCGGCGCGCGGCGGATCAACTTCGTCTGGTACCGCAACTACGACAAGGGCGACGACCTGGCCGAGCTGCTGACCGACTCGAGCGGGCGATCGCACCAGCTGTCGCTGCCGCCCGCAGCGGCAAGCCAACGCCATGTCGACGAACTGCGCGCCGTTGCCGCGGCGCGCCTGCCCGCGCCGCTGGCCGCCGTCGTCTGCGGCGCGCAGCGGCCCTTCGTGCAGGTCATCTGCGACCTCGAGACACCGCGCATGGTGTTCGGCCGCGCCTGCCTCGCCGGCGATGCCGCGTTTGTCGCCCGCCCGCATGCGGCGGCCGGCAGCGCGAAGGCCGCGGCCGACGCCTGGGCGCTGGCCGCGGCCATCGAGCGGCACGGGTTCGACATCACGTCGGCGCTCGCCGCTTGGGAGCCGCCGCAGCTCGCGCTGGGCCGGCAGCTGGTGCAGCGCACGCGGCGCATCGGCCGGCGCTCGCAGTTCGACGGCAGCTGGGTACCGGGCGATCCCGAGCTGATCTTCGGGCTGCAGCAGCCGGGCGCTTGACCTGGCGCTTGCGCCTGCGCGTCGCCGTTGAGGCCTTGCTCGCCCCGCCATCGGCGGCGCACCTCAGGCGATCTCGATCTCCAGCAGCATCGGCCCCGTGCTGCTCAGCGCCTGCCGCAGTTCCTCATGCAGCAGCGCTGCATCGGCCACGCGCCGGCCGGGCACGCCCTGGCCCGCGGCCAGCGCGACGAAGTCCAGCTCGGGCAGGTCGCTGCCGGGCACCTTGGCGCCGGGGACGAAACCGAACTGCGGCGCGAAGTCCTGCAGCGCGGCGTAGCGGCCGTTCTTCAGGATCAGGAAGGTCATCGGCAACTTCGCCTGCGCGGCGTTCCACAGCGCCTGGATGCTGAACATCGCCGAGCCGTCGCCGATCAGCGCGATGACGCGCCGCGCCGGCTCGGCCAGCGCCACGCCGACGGCTGCGGCCAGGCCGAAGCCCAGGCCGCCGCTGCACATCTCGTGGAAGGTCTCGGGCTGCAGGATCGGCAGCCGCTCGAACATCACCGGGCGCGCGCTGGGCGCTTCTTCGACCACGATGCTGTCGCGGCTTCGCACTTCGGCGAGTGTTTGCAGCACGTAGGCCACCGACATGCGTTGCCCCGCAAGCGGCGGCTCGGCGCGCGCCGGCAGGCGCCGCGGCGGCGGCAAGGCGCGCACCGGCGGCCGCGCCAACGCCAGCAGGTCCTGCACCCCGAGGCGGATGCTGCACAGCACCGCATGGCCCACCGGCGCCCAGGCGGCGATCTCGGGGTCGTCGGTCAGTTGGCCGAGTTGTGTGCCTGCGGGCAGGAAGGGCCCGGCGCCGTCGACGTGGAAGGCGAACACCGGCGCGCCGATCACCAGCACGTAGTCGTGCCCGGCGAGCTTGTCGACGATCTGCTCGCGCCGCGGCGGCAGGTGGCCGGCGAACAGCGCGTGGTCGCCCGGGAAGCCGCAGCGCCCCGACATCGGCGCGTGGAACACGCGTGCGCGGTGCATCTCGGCCAGCCGCACCGTGGCGTCCCAGCCGCCGTCGCGGTCGATCGCCGCGCCGACGACGAAGGCCGGGCGCTGCGCCGCATCGAGCGCCGCCGCGATCTCACCCAGCAACTCCGGGTCGGGCCGCAGCGCCTGGCTGACGCGCCGCGCTTGGACCGGCTCGCAGGGCTGGTCCCAGTCGTCGGCCGGCACCGACACCAGCACCGGGCCGCGCGGCGGCAGCATCGCCAGGTGGTAGGCGCGGGCGATGGCGCGCGGCACGTCGGCGGCGCGCGCCGGCTCCACCGCCCACTTCACGTAGGGCTGCGGCAGCTCGGTGGCGCGCACCGACGACAAAAAGGGGTCGAAGGGCAGGATGCCGCGCGACTGCTGGCCGGCGGTGATGAGCAGCGGCGTGCGGTTGCGCCAGGCGGTGAAGATCGCGCCCATCGCGTGGCCCACGCCGACGGCCGAATGCAGGTTGACGAAGGCTGCCGTGCGCTTGGCCTGCGCGTAGCCGTCGGCCATGCCGACGACCACCGATTCCTGCAGCCCGAGCACGTAGCGGAAGTCTTCGGGGAAGTCGACGAACATCGCCAGCTCGGTCGAGCCGGGGTTGCCGAACACGGTGCGCAGGCCCAGGCTGCGCAGCAGCTCGAAGGTGGCGGCGCGCACGGTGGTGGGGCTGCTGGTGCCTCGCGGGGTGTTCGGTCGGGATGGCGCTTCGTGGCTCACGGGGGATCCTCCTGGCGGCGACAATAGCCGGTTTCGCGCGCGCGCCGCGCAAGCCCCTCGTTCAACATTCTTCGAGCTACCGAGCAAGCGCTATGGCCCAGTACGTCTACACCATGAACCGCGTCGGCAAGATCGTGCCGCCGAAGCGGCAGATCCTGAAGGACATCAACCTGTCCTTCTTCCCCGGCGCCAAGATCGGCGTGCTCGGCCTCAACGGCAGCGGCAAGTCCACTCTGCTGAAGATCATGGCCGGGCTGGACAAGGACATCGAAGGCGAGGCCGTGCCGATGCCGGGGCTGAAGATCGGCTACCTGCCGCAGGAGCCCTTGCTCGAGCCGACGCAGACGGTGCGCGAGGCGGTGGAACAGGGCATCGGCGGCGTGCTCGCCGCCAAGGCGCGGCTGGACGAGGTCTACGCCGCTTATGCCGAGCCCGACGCCGACTTCGACCAACTCGCCGCCGAGCAGGCCGAGCTGGAAGCCGTGATCGCCGCCGCCGGCAGCGTCAACACCGACATGGAGCTGGAAGTCGCGGCCGACGCCTTGCGCCTGCCGCCGTGGGACGCGCTGATCGGCAACCTGTCGGGCGGTGAAAAGCGCCGCGTCGCTTTGTGCCGGCTGCTGCTGAGCAAGCCCGACATGCTGCTGCTGGACGAACCCACCAACCACCTCGACGCCGAATCGGTGGAGTGGCTGGAAATCTTCTTGAAGCGCTTCCCCGGCACGGTGGTGGCGATCACCCACGACCGCTACTTCCTGGACAACGCGGCCGAGTGGATCCTCGAGCTCGACCGCGGCCGCGGCATCCCCTACAAAGGCAACTACTCCGACTGGCTCGACCAGAAGGAACAGCGCCTCGAGCAGGAGCAGAAGACCGAGGACGCGCGCACCAAGGCGATGAAGGAAGAGCTGAAGTGGGTGCGCTCCAACGCCAAGGGCCGCCAGACCAAGAGCAAGGCGCGCCTGGCACGCTTCGAGGAACTGAGCGACGTCGAATACCAGAAGCGCAACGAGACCAACGAGATCTTCATCCCGGTGGCCGAACGGCTGGGCAACCAGGTGATCGACTTCAACGGCGTCAGCAAGAGCTTCGGTGAGCGGCTGCTGATCGACAACCTGAGCTTCAAGATCCCGGCTGGCGCGATCGTCGGCATCATCGGCCCGAACGGCGCCGGCAAGTCCACGCTGTTCCGGCTGATCCAGGGCGCGGAGAAGCCCGATTCGGGCGAGGTGGTGATCGGTGCGACCGCCAAGCTGGCCTTCGTCGACCAGAGCCGCGAGAGCCTGGCCAACGACAAGACGGTGTGGCAGGACGTGTCGGGCGAGCTGGACAACATCGTCGTCGGCAAGTTCGTCATGCCCAGCCGCGCCTACCTGGGCCGCTTCAACTTCAAGGGCAACGACCAGCAAAAGCTGGTGGGCCAGCTGTCGGGCGGCGAACGCGGCCGGCTGCACCTGGCCAAGACGCTGGCCCAAGGCGGCAACGTGCTGATGCTCGACGAGCCGAGCAACGACCTGGACGTGGAGACGCTGCGCGCGCTGGAAGACGCGCTGCTCGAGTTCGCCGGCAGCGTGATGGTGATCAGCCACGACCGCTGGTTCCTCGACCGCATCTGCACCCACATCCTGGCGGCCGAAGGCGACAGCCAGTGGTTCCTGTACCCCGGCAACTACCAGGAGTACGAGGCCGACAAGAAGAAGCGCCTGGGCGAAGAAGGCGCCAAGCCGCACCGGCTGCGCTTCAAGGCCCTTAAATGACCCACCCCCTGCGCGCTTCGCGCGCCCCCTCCAGGGGGGCGAGCCCGGACATGAAAGGTCCAGTGGACCTTTCATGCCTAGCGAGCGGCAGGGGCGTCAGCCCCGGCGCGGCCTGCAGGGCCCGTCTGGCGGCCCGGCAAAGCGCTTGCGCTTCAGCGCAGACTCCTATCGCGCCAGCGATGTGATGTCGCAGCTAAAGCCGGTTCCGCGGCGGTCGCTTGGTGGGCAATGCGCCGCGCTGACGATCGCAGCGCCAGGAAAGACTGACTTGACAAGCAATGCCGCAGCGCCCGGGCGCGCGGCGGCGGTCGTGATCCTCGCCGCCGTCAGCGCGGCGCTGCACATCGCCAAGCTGCCGCCGGCCATCCGTGCGCTGCAGGCGGACCTGGGCATCAGCTTGCTGCAGGCCGGCTTCCTGCTGTCGCTGGTGCAGACCGCCGGCATGGCCGCCGGCGTGGTCTTCGGCGTGCTGGCCGATGCGCTGGGCGGCAAGCGCAGCATGCTGTGCGGCTTGCTGGTGCTGTCGCTGGCCAGCGCGGCCGGCGCGATGGTCGACGCGGTGCCGCTGCTGATGCTGCTGCGCGCCTGCGAGGGCTTCGGCTTCCTGCTGGTGGTGCTGCCGCCGCCGGGGCTGCTGCGCCGGCTGGTGCCGCCGCAGCGGCTGAACCGCGTGCTCGGCCTGTGGGGCAGCTACATGCCCTTCGGCGCCGCGCTGGCGCTGCTGGCCGGGCCGGTGTGGATCGATGCCTTCGGTTGGCGCTCGTGGTGGTGGCTGCTGGGCGGCATCTCGCTGGCCATGGCGCTGTGGCTGGCGCGCGCGGTGCCCGGCGCCGCAGGACGCAGCACCGCGCCCGCCGCGATGGGCCTGTGGCAGCGCCTGCGCCTGACGCTGGGTGCGCCGGGGCCGTGGCTGGTGGCACTGAGCTTTGCCGTCTACGCCGGCCAGTGGCTGGCGGTGATCGGCTTCCTGCCGTCGATCTACCTGCAAGCCGGCGTGTCAGGTGCCATGACCGGCTTGCTGACCGCGCTGGCCGCGGCCGTGAACATGGCGGGCAACATCGCGGCGGGGCGCTTGCTGCAGGCCGGCGCGGCGCCGACGCGGCTGCTGCGCATCGGCTTTGCGACCATGGCGCTGGCCGCGTTTGCCGCCTTTGCCGAGCTTGGCGGCGTGGCGCTGCCGCCGAGCGCTCGTTACGCGGCGGTGCTGCTGTTCTCGATGGTCGGCGGCTTGATCCCGTCGACGCTGTTCGCGCTGATGGTGCGCGTGGCGCCCAACGAGCACACCTTGTCCAGCGTGGTCGGCTGGGCGCAGCAGTGGTCGGCCTTCGGCCAGTTTGCCGGCCCGCCGCTGGTGGCCTGGGTGGCCGCGCGCAGCGGCGGCTGGCAATGGACCTGGGTGGTCACCGGCGGCAGTGCCTGGGTCGGGCTGCTGCTGGCCGGGCGCATCGCCGCGGTATTGCGCCGGGGCGCGGCGGCGGGTGCGGCCGTACGGGACAATGCGCCGTGCGGCCGCAGCGGCGGCTGAACCAAGCGGCCGACATCGACTCCGATGCCCAGCCCGGCCACCGGCACCGCGCCGCCCACCTTGTCACCCTGGTTGCTGCGCTGCCGCCAGCCCTTGTCTGCCGCCATGCCCCTCGTCCGCCCGTTGTTCTGCCGTTGGTCGATCGCGCTTCGCGCCCGTGCGCTGCTGGGTTCTGCGAGCGCGCCGCCGCAGCCGCCGGCCACGGCGGCGGCTGCGGCCGCACCGGCCGCACCGGCCGCGAGCAGCGCCAGCGGTGCTGCCAACGGCGCGGCGGCCAACGGCGCAGCGCGGCCTGCAGCGGCCCCGCCGCCGGCCTTGGTGCCGCCCTTCGAGCTGGTGATCAAGGACGCCAAGCGCATCGAAGGCCCGATCGTGGCCTGGCAAAAGGACGACAAGCTGTGGCTGGAGTTGGCGCCCGAGCAGTTCGGCAAGCCCTACATGTGGTCGCCGAAGCTGGCCACCGGCATCGGCGAGGCCTTCGTGCTCGGCGGGCTCATGGCCTACGGCGTCAGCGGCGCGGGCGGGCCGCAGGTGGTGGAGTTCGTGCGCGTGCACCACACGGTGCGGCTGCAGTCGCGCAACACGGACGTGACCGCCAAACCCGGCAGCCCCGAGGCGCGCGCGGTGGCGGCGTCGTTCTCCCCCAGCCTGCTGGGCAGCATGGCGGTGGCGAGCCAGCCGCACCCGCAGCGCGCCACGGTGCTGGTCGATGCCAGCACGCTGTTCCTGTCCGACCTGCAGGGCGTGGCGATGCAGTTGCAGCGCGCGTTCCGCCAGGGCTACAGCCTCGATCCGCGCCACAGCAGCATCGTCGCGGTGCGCGGCTCGGCGCGCTCGCTGGAGGTGAGCACGCAACACCACTACTACGCCGGCAGCATCGCGGTGCCGCAGCCGGGGGCGCCGCCGGGCACGCCGCTGCCGATCGTGCCGCGCTACGTGCCCGATACGCGCAGCCTGTTCGTCGGCCAGCACTATTCGCTGGCGCCGCTGCCCGACACGCCGATGCGCGCGCGCCGCGCCGACGCGCGGCTGGGGCTGACCACGCAGTCGGTGCTGGACTACAGCGACGACCTCGCGCGTTCGCCGCGCGTGAGCATGGTCGAGCGCTGGCGGCTGCAAAAGAAGCAGCCGGATGCAGCGCTGTCCGAGCCGGTCGAGCCGATCACCTACTGGATCGACCGCAACGTGCCGCTGAAGTACCGCGATGTGGTGGCCGAGGCCATCCTCGAATGGAACAAGGCCTTCGAGCGCATCGGCTTCAAGGGCGCGATCGTCGTCGAGCAGCAGCCCGACGATGCCGCATTCGACACCCTGGACTTCGGCGTCAGCTCGGTGCGCTGGCTCGCGTCGGCGGTGCCGGCCTTCGGCGCCATCGCGCCCAAGCACGTGGACCCGCGCAGCGGCGAGATCCTCGACGCCGTCATCGGCTTCGAGAGCCTGAGCGCGCGCTCGCAGCGCAACCTGCGCGCGCAGACGCTGGCCGGCGCGGCCGCGTTCGACGCGGCACCGGGGGCCGGCGCCGCAGCGGGCGATGCGCCGCCGGCGCAGCTGCGGCATTGCCGGTACGGCGACATGGCGGCCGAGCAGCTGGGCTATGCGCTGGACCTGATGGCCGCGCGCGGCGAACTCGAGCCCGACAGCCCGCAGGCCGAGGCCTTCGTGCGCGCCTACATCAAGGACACGCTGATGCACGAGGTCGGCCACACGCTGGGGCTGCGCCACAACTTCCGCGCCTCGCGCGTGTACAGCGAGCAGCAGCTGGCCGACGCCGAGTTCACGCGCGAGCACGGCACCGCCGGCTCGGTGATGGAATACAACGCCATCAACCTGCCGCGCCCGGGCCAGCGCGGCGGCGCGCCCTTCATGACCACGCTCGGGCCCTACGACTACTGGGTCATCGAATACGCGTACAAGCCGGTCGCCCCCGAAGACGAAGACGCCGAGCTGCGGCGCATCGCCGCACGCAGCAGCGAGCCGCTGCTGGCCTACGGCACAGACGAGGATGCGGCGCTGGGCATCGACCCCGAAACCCTCCAGCTCGACCTCGGCGCCGACCCGATCGCCTTTGCCGCCAAACGCCTCGAGATCGCGCGCGAGCTGTTCGCGCGCCAGGAACGGCGCGCGCTCGACCCCGACCAGGGCTACGCCGTGCTGCGCCGCTCGCTGGCCTATGCCATCGCCGACGCCAGCCGCGCGGTGGGCGTGCTGGTGCGCCAGGTCGGCGGCGTGCGCACGCTGCGCGACCACCCCGGCAGCGGCCGCGACCCGATGGTGCCCACCGACGCCGCCACGCAGCGCCGTGCGCTGCAGCTGATCGCCGCGCAGCTGCTGGCCGCCGACGCCCTGGCCGTGACACCGGCGCTGCAGCGCCGGCTGGCGCCGGACTTCGAAGAGCGCGCCGAGAACCCGGCGCTGCCCACCGACTTCCCGGTGGCGCAGCGTGTGCTGGAGCTGCAGCGCATGGTGCTGGCCACGCTGATGAGCGACGCGGTGGCCGCGCGCCTGCTCGACGGCGTCGGCAAGGCCGACCGGCCCAAAGAGGCCTTCCAGCTGGCCGAGCTGTACGAGCGGCTCGACCGCGCCATCTGGAGCGAGCTGGCCAGGGGCGGCAACATCGGCGCGGCGCGCCGCGAGCTGCAGCGCGAGCACCTCAACCGCGTCGCCGGCACGCTGCTGCGCCCGAGCCCGCAGGCGCGTGCCGACGCGCGCAGCCTGCTGCGCGTGCAGGCGCTGCAGTTGCAGGCGCAGTTGCACAAGGCATTGCAGCACCAGGCATTGATGGACGCGGCCACACGCGCGCATCTGCAGGACAGCGCCGACACGCTGTCGCAGGCGCTGGCGGCGAAGCTGCTGCGCGCGGGGGTTTGAGCGCAGCGCCTGCCCGCGCAGCGCGCCAGCGCGCCAGCGCGATCGGGCAGCCGCGCCGCTCGCATGCAGTCCGACCGCCCCCATGTCGATCAAGCCCTTCATCGAGCTTCTCGAGCGCCGGCAGTTGGGCGCGGCAGTCGCGGCCTTCGCGCTGCACAAGCCGTTCTACAAGCTGAGCTTCCTCGCAGCACTGGCCGATGCCGGCCTGCTGCAGCGGCTGCACGCCGGGCCGCTGACCTTCGACGCGCTTGCCGCCGGCTGCACCGCGCACGCCAAATCGCGCGAGGCGCTGCAGGCGTGGCGGCAGATGGGCTGCAGGCTCGGGCTGCTGCTGCGCAGTGATCGCGGCTGCGCGCTGGCCGGGCTGGCGAAGCAGCTCGCGCAGCCGCACAACGATGCGACGCTGGCATTGACGCAGGAAGCCGCCGGCCTGCACTACCGGCTGATCACGCAGACGCCGGCCAAGCTGCGCGCGGGCGAACTGTGGGGGCTGGACAACCAGGACGGCGAACTCACCGCGCGCTCGTCGCGCGCGCTCGAAGCTTTCCAGCTGCCGGCGCTGCAGCGCTTCGTGCCCGCGTCGGGCCGCTGCCATCTGCTCGAGATCGGCTGCGGCTCGGGCATCTACATCCGCCATGCCGCGCTGCGCAACCCGCAGCTCAGCGCGCTTGGGCTCGAGCTGCAGCAGGATGTGGCGCGCATCGCGCAGCACAACATCCAGGGCTGGGGTCTGCAGCAGCGCGTGCGCATCGAGGTCGGCGACATCCGCGAGCGGCCCGCCGAGCCGGCGTTCGATGTGGTCACGCTGTACAACAACATCTACTACTTCGCGGTCGACGAAAGGGTCGCGCTGCTGGCCAGGACCCGCTCGCTGCTGCGTGCGGGCGGCGCGTTGCTGCTGGTCAGCTGCTGCCAGGGCGGCAACCTCGGCATCGAAGCGCTGAACCTGTGGGGCGCGTCCAACGCGCACGGCGGCCGGCTGCCCGAGCTGGGCGAGATGCTCGAGCAGTTGAACCAGGCGGGCTACTCGAAGGTGGACACGATGCGGCTGACTGCGCGCGACCGCTTCTACGCCTTTCACGCCCGGCCCTGAGCGTGAAGGGCGCGGCGGCCGCGGCCTCGCCCGAGCGCGACGGCCCCGTGCCGATCAGAAGTAAGCCAGCATCCGCTCCAGCGCCATCGTGAACGGCTGCTGCAGCAGCGGCAGCGTCAGCAGGATGCCCAGCAGCCCCACGCCCAGCGTGATCGGGAAGCCGATGGCGAAGACGTTGATCTGCGCGGCCACGCGCGAGATCACGCCCAGCACCAGGTTGACGAACAGCAGCATCGCCACCATCGGCAGCGCGATCCACAGCCCTGTGGCGAAGATCATCGCGCCCCATTCGTGGGGCCGCGCCTGGGCGACGAAGGCGAAGGGCGCGTCGCCCACCGCAAAGGCGTCGAAGCTCTTCACCAGCGCGGCGATGACCAGCAGGTGGCCGTTGACGACGATGAAGAGGAACCCGACGACGGCGCCGAAGAAGCGGCTGGTGGCCGTGGTCTGGCCGGCCGTCACGGGGTCGAAGAAGCCGGCGAAGTTCAGCCCCATCTGCAGGCCGACGAGCTCGCCGGCCAGCTCGATCGCGGCGAACACCAGCCGCACCGCGAAGCCCAGGCTGATGCCGATCAGCAGCTGCTGCAGCACCAGTTGCAAGGCCAGCCACGAATCGAGAGGCACCGCCGCAGGCGGCGGCAGCGAAGCCTGTGCGGCCAGCGCGATCAGCGCCGCCAGCGCCACACGCACGCGTGCCGGCACCGCGCGCGTGCCCAGCAGCGGCAGCACCGACAGCAGCGCCAGCGCGCGCAGGAAGGGCCACAGCAGCGGCGTGATCCAGCCCAGCAGCTGGGCTTCGGTGAAAGTGATCACCGCTTCGGCGCCGGGCCGCCCCAAGCCGAACGCTCCCCCCCGGGGGGGCGGCGCCGCAGGCGTCTGGGGGGCCAGTTCGGCGCCGGGCCGCCCCAAGCCGAACGCTCCCTCTCGGGGGGGCGGCGCCACAGGCGCCTGGGGGGCCAGTTCGGCGCCGGGCCGCCCCAAGCCGAACGCTCCCCCTCGGGGGGGCGGCGCCGCAGGCGTCTGGGGGGCGTCATCCAACCGCGCCGGGAATGGATTGCAGCGTGCGCTGCAGGTACTCGACCAGTGTGCTCATCATCCACGGGCCCGCGAAGGCCAGCACCAGCACCGCGGCCACCACCTTGGGCACGAAGGACAGCGTGGCTTCGCTGATCTGCGTGGCGGCCTGGAAGATGCTGACCACCAGCCCCACCACCAGCACCGTCAGCAGCACCGGCGCGCTGACCCACAGCAACTGCATCAGCCCTTCCTGGCCCAGCGTGAAGACCTGCTGCGCGTTCATGAGCCGAAGGACGAAGCCAGCGAGCCCAGCAGCAGGTTCCAGCCGTCGGCCAGCACGAACAGCATCAGCTTGAACGGCAAGGCGACCAGCACCGGGCTCAACATCATCATGCCCAGGCTCATCAGCACGCTGGCGACGATCATGTCGATCACCAGGAAGGGGATGAAGATCAGGAAGCCGATCTGGAACGCGCTCTTCAGTTCGCTGGTGACGAAGGCCGGCAGCAGCACGCGCAGCGGCACGTCCTCGCCCTTCACCTCGGCCGGCAGCTTGGCCAGCCTGGCGAACAGCATCACGTCGGCCTGGCGCGTCTGCTTCAGCATGAACTCGCGCATCGGCGCCTCGCCGCGTTGCAGCGCTTCGTCGAAGGCGATCTGGCTGGCGGCGAAGGGCTGGTAGGCGCGCTGGTAGACCTGGTCCAGCGTCGGGCCCATGACGAAGAAGGTCAGGAACAGGCTCAGGCCGATGATCACCTGGTTGGGCGGCGCGGCCTGCGTGCCCAGCGCCTGGCGCAGCAGGCTCAGCACGATGACGATGCGCGTGAAGCCGGTCATCAGCAGCAGCACCGCCGGCAGGAAGCTCAAGGCGGTGAAGAACAGCAGCGTCTGGATCGGCACCGAATAGCTGGTGCCGCCCGCGCCCTGGCCCACCACCAGCGGCAGGCCGGGGGTGCCCTGGGCCAGCGCGGCGCCGCTGCAGGCCAGCAGCGCAAGGGCGATCAGGGCACGCATCGTCAGGGGTTGCGCTTCAGCCGCGCCAGCAGCTGCGCGAAGCTCGCCTGCGGCTCGGCGATGTCCAGCGGCGGCTCGCTCTGCGGCTCCATGGTGTGCAGCGTGTGGATGGCCTGCGCGGTCACGCCCAGCACCAGCCAGCGCCGCGCGGTGCCGCTGCCCACCTCGACGATGGCCACGCGCTGCGCGGCCGACAGCGGCAGCATGGCCACGTGGCGCAGCGGCCCGCTG
>Ga0116166_1002421_pt1 | contig 15480 bp, 11 predicted proteins | sample AD_JPNMR2_MetaG_FD_89884 | JGI IMG/M metagenome (GOLD analysis project Ga0116166, IMG submission 89884) | Active sludge microbial communities of municipal wastewater-treating anaerobic digesters from Japan - AD_JPNMR2_MetaG | ecosystem: Engineered > Bioreactor > Anaerobic > Digestate | place...
AGCACGTCGAACTGTCGTCAAGACGTCCTCAGGACATTTTCAGGCTACATCGAACCCCCACCCGGTCAAGGGTCGGTTTCATGTTTTTGACGAGGGGTCGCCCCATAAGCGAGGCTCGCGGTTGCATGCCGTCCTAGTCTGGATGGCTGTTGCCGCCGCAAACCCCTATGAGGGTTTTCCATGAGCACCTTGGGAGACATCCAGCGGATCGGCATTCTGACGGGGGGCGGCGACTGTCCCGGACTCAACGCGGTCATCCGCTCGGTCACGCGCGAGGCCCTCTTTGCCGGGCTTGAGGTCTTCGGGATCGAAGACGGGTTCCTGGGACTCATCGAGGACCGGGTCCGTCCCCTCTCCCACGACAACGTCTCGAACATCCTGGGCCAGGGGGGGACCATCCTCGGGACGTCGAACAAGGCCAACCCGGTCAAGTTCGCCGTGGGTCAGGAACCGGACGGCTCACCCCGATTCGCCGACGTCTCGGACCGATGCCTCCGCACGCTCGAGACCCGCTCCATTGACGCGCTGGTGGTCATCGGCGGCGACGGAAGCATGGCCTGTGCGCACGCGCTCGCGGGACGAGGCGGACGCGCGGCCCGCATCATCGGCGTCCCCAAGACCATCGACAACGACATCGTGGGCTCGGACCTGACCTTCGGCTTCCTCTCCGCCGTTGATATTGCCACTCAGGCGATCGATCGCGTCACGACCACCGCGGCGTCTCACCATCGGGTCATGGTCGTGGAAGTCATGGGGCGTAACGCCGGCTGGATCGCGCTCTACGCGGGCGTCGCCTCCGGCAGCGACGTCATCCTCATCCCCGAGATCCCGTTCCACCTCGACGCCGTGGCGCGCGCCGTGAAAGAACGCATCCGCATCGGACGTCGGCACACGATCGTTTGCGTCGCGGAGGGTGCACGCGTCGGCCCGCCGACCGGCGGGAATAGTCGTGGGCAGGAGCAGGTCGCGTGGCGAATCGACCCGACCTCGCCGGACCCGGTCCGGCTCGGCGGCGTGAGCCGCGTCATCGCCGAGAGCGTCGAACTGCTCACGGGTGTGGAGTCGCGCTGGGTGGTGCTCGGGCACACGCAGCGCGGGGGCGACCCGACACCCGAGGACCGGCTGCTCGGGACGCTCATGGGGCACCACGCCATGACGCTCCTCCGTGGGCGGCGCTTCGGACACATGGTCGCGATCCGCGGCCCACTGGCGCCGTCGGCGCTGAGCGAGGTGCCGCTCGAGGTGGCGGCCCAGGGGCAACGGACGATCCCGGTGGGCGCTCATGTCCACCCGTTGATCGACGCGGCGCGCGGGGTGGGTACGCGGTTCGGCGATGAATCCTGAGGAATCTACGCAACGGCGCCGGTCGGCGGCGCCCTCGGTTCACGGCTTGGCTTCGGAGAGCGTTCGCGCGCGGGCACGCGTCTCCGCGGCGCGGTCGCGCCAGCCCTGGAGCACCCGCCGCCACAGTCCCTCGCGCTGATCGCGGGCCTGGCCGACTCTGGTCTGCCCCGGCGGCAGTTCGAGCAGCAACTCGGGGAAGTCGGCCAACAGGGTCTCGGCACGCTGCAGCCGGGCCTCGACCGCGTCCAGATCGGCGAGCGCGCGGTCGCCCGCGCGCCGACGCTTGTGCAGCGTCTCGATCGACCGCGACCGTCCCGCCTCGCGGACGTCGGCATCGACCTTGCGCAGATCATCGTCGAGCGTGCGCACCATCCGGTCGAGTTCGGTGCGCGATGCGCCCAATCGGCTGCGGATCTCGACGTGGCGGGTGCCGGTCGAGCGGAAGTCCGGCGCGCCGCGGGCCAGCGCCTGGGTCGGGCTGTTCGCCGTGCCGCACGCAAATCCCAGGCGCAGCGCAAGCGAGTCCGGCAGGCTCAGCCGCCATCGATTCCTGTCGCGCGCCGGCAGCGGTTCGCTCGGCTCGCCGTTGGGTCGCGGGGTCGACGGCGCAACGCCGGGCGCTGAGGGCAAGGCGGGTTCGAGCCGCGTGAGCGCGCCGCCGCCGAAAGCCGGTTCGGGCCCCGGATCAACGATCGAGAGACCCGCCTGAGACGAGCCGTTCCCCATGGGGGTCTTCCAAGGATCGTGCCCGGTCCACCAGAGCATCTGGGCGGGCACGGGGAACGCGACGGACCACAAGGGCTCCTGCCGCGAGGATTTGAGGCGCTCGACTGCGAGGGCGCGCAACTCGGCGAGGGAGCGCTCGGCGTCGGTCCCCGGGGGGTACAGGTCCGCGAGTTCGTCCTCCCCCCGGTGCTCGATCACGCAGCCGGGCCCCAGCACGCGCGCATCGCACAGGACCGAGAGGAGCGCCTGTCCTCCGCCGATGCTCGCGGAGTCCTTCGCGCCGCCCGGGCGCAGGAAGGCGACGATCAGCGGCGCCTGTTGCTTGGCGGGACTTCCGGCGGCGTCTCTCGCGTCCAGCGCCCGCGCCTGCTCGATCGCGTGCGCCATCTGCGCGAGCACGTCGAGCCGCCAACGCCCGGAATCCAACTCCACCAGCACCGCGCCCGCCCGTTCGTCCCGCGCTCGAGCCAACTCGCGATCGAAGTCCTTCGCCAGCGCCATCGAGTCCAGATCACCCGCGACGCGCACGTGCACCACGCGCCCCGAAAGCGGCCGATCGGCCGCCGGCGAAGGTTGCGCAGCAGCGCGGGAGCCCCCCGCGAGCCCGACCCAGAGCAGCACGGCCAGGGCCCCCGCCGACATCCACGCCCGCAAACGCCGAACATGAAGTGATGTTGCCGATACGCCGCCGAACATGATGAGGAGTTTACTCGGCTCCGGCGATCGCGCCTTGTGTGCGCGTCGCGGCCGGGCCGGGCCGATCAGGAACCGCGACGCCGACCCTACCATCCAGCATGCCGAACAAACGACGCCCGCAGAAGTCCCGACGCAGCGCGGCTTCGAAGGCCAAGCCCCGGCTTTCCGCGGGTGAGCCCACGAAGTTGGCGACACTCGGGGATGTGGACGCGGCCTTGGCACGGACCGCCGGTCCGACGCGTGCTCCGACCCACCCGACCGCCCCCGCCCCCGACGCCGACAGTTCCGCTTTCGCAATCCACAACGGCGGGCTCCCGGGCATGCGTGAGCCCATGACGGTGCAGGAAGTGCTCCTGACACGCCGCCTGTACTGGCACAACGTCATCCGCGAGATGCTCAACAGCCTGAGCGTGATGTGCCAGACCCAGCCCGAGATCTTCGACGGGCGCTTCGCGGTGCTCACGAACAAGGGAGAGCGCATCGCCATCGAGACGATTTTCCCGCTCTTTGCCTGTTCGCTGCCCAACACTCCCTGGGAGAAGGAGACATCGATCGCCGTGCAGTGCACGATCTACCGGATCGTGACCCCGGACGGCGAGGTCTTCACCCTTCCGCTCCACGAGATCCGTGGGCTGCACTCGCTCACCGCCGAACTCGTCGAGCAGCTCCAGCGCGAGGCCGAGTCGCAGTCGACCTCGACGTCGGGCGAAGAAAGCGGCGCCCGGCGTCCCTTCGGTCTCGCGGCCTTCACGTCGATGCCCAAGGTGCCCCAGCACCCCTTCGGCCCCCTCGGACCCGAGGGCATGGACGCGTAGAAAGGTCACCGCGGCTCGGGTCCGCGAAGATGCGGTCGCCCCAGGTCCGATGGAACCACGATCCGCCCGGCGTCGGATGGGCGTGGCGGTTCGGCCCGCTCGGTCGAGCATGCCCCCCCACCCCCCTTCCACCCCTCCTCCCCCCTTCCTCCCTCGATCGATCCGTCCGTACATACAACGAACATCTGCCGACCAAATCGGCTCGCTGGGCGACCGGGGGCAGCGCACGGGCGTCCAACCTTGATACAGTGGGGGTTCCGGCGGCTGGGCAGGTTCGTCGAGCGCCGGCAAGCGATGCTCACGGTTCCTCGGGCGGCGTCCAGCGCGAGCCCGCGGGGTGTGGGTGTCGCAAGAGAGAGCGGTTTGTGGAGGCGAGGGGTCAGGGGCGTCCAACCGCCCGGGATCGGACTTTTTAGCCACCAGGAAGACGTCGTTCATGAGGCCCACCAGTCTGCTCAAGCGTGTCTCCGTCTGTGCGCTCATCGCCGCCGCCGGATGGTCGATGGGATGCAACCAGGAAGATCAGGTTGAAGCCGAGCTGCGCCGCGCAGACGTGCTGCTGAGCACGCTGACAGTGGGCGGGTACACGCCGATCGCCGACCGCGACCGCAAGCGCGAGGACCTGCAGTGGGTCATCAACCGCCTGACCGGCAAGCCGGCGCAGGGCGTTCCCAAGTCCATGAAGTCGGTGTTCCCGGCGGACCTGCCGGCGAGCGTGAACGCGACGGCGTCGGAGATCCCGAGCCAGAAGGCCGCGGCCAACCTGCTCGTGGGACGCGCCCAGGCCGGGCTCGCCGAGATGCACGCCCAGGAGCAGCAGGACAAAGAAGAAGCGCTGCTCAACCAGATCGAAGTGATCCGGGCCGGCATCGGTGAGTTCACGTCGCTCAGCGCTCTGGCCAAGGGCCTGACCCAGTACGACCCGGCGTCGGACGTCGCCGCGCTGGAGGCCCAGATCGAGCAGCGCCGCCAGGAACTGGCGCGGCAGACGTCGGCGAAGGCGGCGCTGGACGCCAAGATCGCGGACCTGCACCAGCGCTCGCAGCACGCCACCGACGAGGCCAACACCGCCCGCGCCCGCGAGTCGGAACTCCGCGCACAGATGAACGGCGTGAGCGAGACGCGCCGCGCCGAGCTGCTCGAGCAGGCGACACAGGTCAAACGCTCGGCCGATGCGCTCGAGGTGCAGGCGGCGAACCTGCTCGCCGAGGCCGCCAAGGAGGAGCCCGAGGCGGCGACCGTCGAGAGCCGCGTCGCGCTGGCCAACCAGCAGATCTCCCTGCTCCAACAGGCGATCGCGGACTCGCAGGAGCGGGCGCGGCGCAACGCCGAGGGGGCCCAGCGCACGCTCAGACAGGCGCAGCAGGCGGCCCAGCGGGTCGAGGCTTCGATCGCCGAGGCCAAGGGCCTCCGCTCCAACGCCGACAACCCCGCCAGCGACGCCCTCCGCCTGTACGCCCAGGCGCTCGCCAGCGCCAAGCAGGCCGTCGGCGCCGCGAGCGACGCCGGAACCAAAGCCAGCGCGAACGGCGCCAGCGGCTCCTACGCGCAGGCCACCGGCGACATCCACGCAGCGCGGGCGCGCGGGTTGTCGCAGTTTGCCGCGGTCCTGAACTCCGCGGCCTCAGGGCAGTTCCCGCTCCCGCAGGCGTCCTCCTACAAGAGCGACTCGCAGCAGTTCGCGTCGCAGGCGGCGGAGGCCCGCAAGGCGGCGATGGAGGCGTACGGCGACGCGATCGGTTTCTACGAGAAGGCCGGGTTCAAGGAACGCGCCGAGCAGGTCAAGAGCAAGCTCGAGTCGCTGCGCAAGATGTTCGACGACACCGCGCCCGCTCCGGCCCCGGCCGACGAAGCCCCCAAGGCCGAGGCGAACGCCGGCGGCGATGCGCCGGCCGCGGAGTTTGACAAGGCGGCAGTGGAGGCCGAGGTCCGCGCCGTTCTGAAGGATGTTTCTGAGCAGGCCAAGAGCGGCGACACGTCCGCGGCGATGGCGCACGTCGAGTTCGCCGACGCCGATGAGAACGCCTTCTTCTCCGGCGCGGCCCCGCTCGCCGCGGCGATGCAGTCGCTCAGCGCCGCATGCGGCGAGAAGTTCGGCAAGCCGCTCAGCGGTCTCATCCAGTCTTCCTCGCTCCCGGCGATCCAGCAGAACCCGATGATGATGATGATCGTGGGCATGGCCGGCGGCAACGGCGGCATGCTGTCCGGCATGGGCGCCGATGGGCTCGGCGCGCTCTCGGCCGACGACCTGCCGATCACCGTCACCGCGCCCGACGCGGCCGAGATCGCCGGACCGAACGGCCAGCCGATGAAACTCCTGAAGAAGGACGGCACGTGGAAAGCCCAGGTGCCCCGCATGGGGCTCTTCGACATGCCGATGTTCGCGGCGGTCAAGAAGATCGTCCCGGCGATGGGGAAGATGGCCGGCGTCGCGGGCGAGGTCGAGCAGGGCGTGCGAGCCTCGACTTATTCCGACGCCGACGCGATGCTCGTCGACCTGAGCACCAAGCTGACCGGCGCGATCGCCGGGCTGGACGGGGGCGGATGAGCCGCGCGGGCGAGCGTTCCGGGCGTCAACTTGCAGACCTTTGCTCGGCCCGACGGAAGCCGGTTCGGTTCTCTCCAAGGCCGAGAGTGATCCAGAGAGTGAGTGCTTCGGCGATGGGACTATCCGTGATCGTGCACACCTTCAAGAACTCGCCCCGTTCCGTCGCGCCCCGCAAACGGGCGATCGGGCTGTGCGTCGCGATGAGCGCGCTGGGGACGCTTGCGCCGGGGGTGCACGCCCAGTGCACCGTGCCCGATTCAACGATCACCGCGCTGCAGGTGGACGCGAGCGACGCGTCGATCCGGTCCTGCGCCCAGATGCTGCAGGCGGCCTTCGCCAAGGACGACCGGGCGGTCGAGCAGGCCCGCAAGCAGGTGCTCGGACCCCTGACGTCGAGCTCGACCCCCAGCGTGTCGTTCCGGCTGGCCTACGACTCGGCGCTGCTGCCCATTCTGCGAGCGGCGGCGGCGGGCGAGAACGAGCACTCGGCGATCAACGCGCTGGTCATCGCCGGAGAACTGGGCACCGTCGGCGGGATCAACCTCCTCACGCAGATGCTGGCCGACCCGCGTCCGGCGGTGCGGATGGCCGCGGCCGCGGGGCTGGGACGGACGATGGCGCTCATGGGCGAGAAGGGGACCAAGGCGCCGGTGGAGCGTGACATCGCGGGGGCGGTCTCGTCGCTGAACAAGCGCATCGCGAGCGAGACGGACCCGATGGTTCTTCTGGGCCTGGTCTCGGCGATGTGCGAGGGCACGAACATCCCGGCGACCGACGACATGCCGGCGATCGCGGGCGACACGCTCGCGAGCCTGGCGATGTCGGTGGGCGACCGCGCATCGCTCAACAGCGACGGCGTCGAACTCTCGATGATGCGTGCGGCCCAGGCGATGATCTCGGCGCTGACCAAGGGGCGCGACAAGCCGCGCATGGACCGGGAGACCAACGTCTTCATGGCCCGCTTCGCGGGCGACGCGCTGGCGCTCGCGCGCAAGCGCGTGGTCGCGGGGCTCAAGTCCGATGCCGAACGGGCGATGTACGCCGACCTGGTGAAGCGCGCCGAGAACATCCTCTCGCTCGTCAGCGTCGACGGCAGCAAGCCCGCCCCGGACCAGAGCCTGGGCGAAAGCCTGGCCCAGGGCAACGACAAGGACTTCCAGGCCCGGGTCGAGCTGATGATCGGCTCGGGGGGCGTGCTGACCAAGTCGCCGTTCAACTTCCCGGTCAGCCGCTTCGCCGCCGGCGCGAAGTAGGCCAGGCAAGCCCGCACCACCCCTGCCGCCACCGCCCGCCACCGGCCGAAATCGACCACCCGTTCGGTGCACGCGCGGAGCGGGCCCCGCCGATACGCTTGGATCATGTGGCGGATCGCCGCAGTCTTCGCCGTGCTCATCGCGATCGTCGTGGCGTCGCTCGCGAGCGACCCCGCGCAGCAGCACGCCGATTTCACGTTCATCAACCGCGGCGACCTCTCCACGCTCGACCTGCAGAAGATGAGCTGGATGCAGGACCTGCGCATGGCGCGCTTGCTGAGCGAGGGGCTGACCCGCAAGGACATCTTCGACCCCGAGTACCGGGTCGTGCCCGCCTCCGCCGAGCGGTGGGAAGTCTCGCCCGACGGACGCACGTACCGGTTCCGCCTGCGACCGTCGGCGTGCTGGAGCAACGGTGCGCCGCTGCGGGCCGACGACTTCGTGTACGCGTGGCGCCGGGCGCTCCTGCCGGAGATCGGGTGCGACTACGTCGCCCAGTACCAACTCATCAAGGGCGCCAAGGCGTTCTTCGACTGGCGGCTCAAGCGCCTCGAAGAGATCGCCGCGATGCCCGACGGGCCGCAGAGGCGGGCCGAGGCCGCGGGACTGTGGGCGGCCACCGAACGGAGGTTCGCCGAGACCGTCGGCGTGCGCTCGCTGGAGGAGGGGCGCGTGCTGGAGGTGGAACTGGAGCGTCCCACGCCCTACTTCCTCGACCTGTGCGCGTTCGCCGTCTTCTTCCCGGTCTACCCGCCCCTGGTCTCGCAGTACGAACACGCGGACCCGCGGACGGGGCGGCTCGACTCGCAGCCGGGCTGGACGAAGGCGGGCGTGAACATCACCAACGGCCCGTTCGTCCTCGAGGCGTGGCGGTTCAAGCGCGACGTGCGCCTGAAGAAGAGCCCGACGTACTGGAACCGCGACGCGATCGCGATCGACAGCGTCACGATGCTCGGCGTCGAGGACGGCAACGCGCAGGTGCTCGCGTTCACGACGGGGAGCGTGGACTGGGTGAGCGACGTAACGCCCGCGTACCGGCGCGACATGCTGGAGCAGAAACGGGCGTTCTACGACGAGGTCCGCAGGGCGCACCAAGCGTGGGCCGCGGCGCCCTCGCCCAAGGGGTCCGAGCCGCCGGACGTGGACGCGATGATCGCGCAGGGCCTCGACCCGGTGCTGATCGACTCCAGACTGCCGCCCGATCCGCGCAAGAACATCCACGCGTTCCCGGCGTTCGGGACGTACTTCTTCAACTTCAACTGCCTGCCCAAACTGCGCGACGGGCGCGACAATCCGTTCTTCGACCCACGCGTGCGGCGAGCCTTCGCCATGACGGTGGACAAGCAGCGGATCGTCCGCGACATCCGGGGCGTGGGCGAGCCGGCGACTTCGACGCTCATTCCCGCCGGCGCAATCCCCGGCTACGCCTCGCCCAAGGGCCTGCCCTTCGACCCGGAAAGGGCGAGGGCGCTGCTCGCGGAGGCGGGCTATCCCGGCGGGAAGGGCTTCCCCGGGGTGGAGGTTCTCGTGAACAAGGAGGGCGGGCACGACGTCATCGCCCAGGCGATGGCCAAGGACTGGCACGACCACCTCGGCGTGAGCGTGTCGCTGGCGGTGCGCGAGATCAAGGTCTTCCGCAATGACCTGAAGCAGCAGAACTTCATGATCAGCCGCGCGGGCTGGTTCGGGGACTACGGCGACCCGACGACGTTCCTGGAGATCAACCGCGACGGCGACGGGAACAACGACCGCAAGTACAAGTCGGAGCGGTACGAGTCGCTTTTGAACGCCGCGCGGGACGAAGCGGACCCGGCCAAACGCCTGGCGATCCTCAGCGAGGCGGAGCGGGTGATCGTGGAGGAGGACCTGCCGCTGATCCCGATCTACCAGTACGTGCAGATGTACCTGTTCGACCCCGACAAGATCAGCGGGATCAGTTCGCACATCCGCCAGGAGCAGAACCTGTTCCTGATCGACCGGCTGGGCGACGGCAAGGGCCCGGACACCATGAAGCACCTGCCGCCGAAGCCGCGAGCCGACTCAGCGGCTCGGCAATCGTCCTGAGTCTTCGCGCCCGAACACAACCGAACGAACGACCATGCTCGCCACCATCGCCCGACGCCTGCTGCAGTTGCCGATCATCCTGCTGGTGATCTACACGCTGACGCTCGCGCTGGCGTGGGGCGTGCCGGGGAACCCGCTGGAGAACCCCGAGGGCCGCCAGCCGCCGCCGGAAGTCGTCGAGGCGATGAAGCGGCAGTACAACCTCGACAGTTTCTGGTCGTTCTACGGGTCGTACCTCGAGAGCGCGACGGGCGTGAAGCACCTCCGCCGCTCGCTGGGGGGCAACGCGGCCGTCGACCCGGGCGCCCCCGGGGTCGAGAGCGGCACAGCGGGACTGCCCTTGCCTCGCGCTGCCCCGCCGCAGCGAACCGTGTTCGACCTGGGGCCCAGCCTGCAGTACGAGGACTGGCGCGTCAACGAGATCCTCGCCGACCGCCTGCCGGTCAGCATGACGCTCGGGCTCCTCGCGATCATCCTCGCGGTCCTCATCGGCGTCGCGGCGGGCGTCATCGGCGCCGTCAAACCCAACGGCTTCGCCGATCTGCTCACGCTCTCCGTGGCGCTCGTGGGCATCAGCCTGCCGTCGTTCGTCATCGGCACCGTGCTGCTCATGGTCTTTGCCGTGTGGCTGAAGATCGCGCCCGTCGGCGGCTGGGGCGAACTGTCGCACCTGCCCCTCCCGGCGCTCACGCTCGCGCTGCCGTTCGCGGCCTACATCGCCCGCCTGACCCGCATGGGCATGGTCGAGCACCTCCAGTCTGACTTCATCCGCACCGCACGGGCCAAGGGCGTGTCGGAGGCGGGCGTGCTCCTGCGCCACGCGCTCAAGAACGCGTTCCTGCCGGTGCTCAGTTACCTCGGCCCCGCGTGCGCCATGGCCATGACCGGCTCGTTCGTCGTCGAGAAGGTCTTCAACGTGCCGGGGATGGGCGAGATGTTCGTGAACGCCGTGCTGAACAAGGACCTTTTCCTGATCATCGGCGTGGTGATGGTCTTCGCGACGGTGCTGGTGCTCTTGAACCTCGCGGTGGACGTGCTGTACCGCTGGGTCGATCCGCGGATCTCCTGAGCAATCCAGCGCGAGGCGGCACTCAACGGTGCACGAGCACGCTCGCGCGGGTCCGCACGTTGTCCAGCACGTTCATGAAGTTGATGTAGCCGTCGTACGGCGAGTCGTACGGCGAGAAGTACTTGTGCACGTCGCCGTCGGCCCAGTACTTGGTGCACATGTAGTAGAAGTGGTCGCTGGTGGTGAGTTTCCGCCAGTCGCTCAGCAGGTGCCCGGCCTCTTCGAGTTCGTGGATCGCCGCGGGATCGGTGGGGCGAGCCTTCACCGCCGCCGTCGCGGCGCGGTATCGCTCCTTGATCGGGCCTTCCAACTTGTACGTCTCGAGCAGCGCGTTGCTCTGCATGGCGTTGCCCAGCCACGCCGTCAGGTCGCGCTCGGTATCGGCCCACGAGATCATGTGGTTGACGTCGTACTCGCCCACCGGCTCGAAGCGCTCCAGCGCCTCGCTGGGCGTGTTGAAGTGGTTGTGACCCGGGTTCACGTCGAAGACCTTCTCCGGCATCGCGTCGAGGAACCCGAAGATCCCGGTCTCGGCCCACTGGTGCTCGCCGAAGGTCTCGTAGTCCATGAACAGGTTGCACAGGTACCCGTCGCCGTTGATCTGGTTCACCCAGCCCGCGAACTTCTCCGCCGTCAGCGGCCACTCGGTCCACGCCCTGTTCGAGAACCTGAACGCGATGTCGTCCGAGAGCCGGTAGTTCTTCAGGAGCAGCCCGAACGGCTTGCCGTGCGGGCCCTTGCCCGTGTGCGGCGGGCGGTAGACATAGTTCGGCGAGCGGTACCCGAGGATGCGGTCCACGCCCTCGCAGATGCACCCGAGCCAGCGCTTCTTGCCCTTGCCCCCGATCCCGGCGTCGGTCATCTCGTGGATGTAGTGGCCCACGTCGTTGTGGTAGATGAGTTCGGTGTTCCGAAAAACCCGCGGCGTCTGGCCGAACAGATCCTGGATCTTCTTCGTATGCGCGTTGACCTGCTCGGCGAACTCCTCGCGCGAGTACAGGAAACTCAGCGAGTGGTAGTACGTCTCGCCCAGGAACTCGCAGCAGCCGGTGTCCGCCAGACGCTTGAAGATATCGATGACGTCCGGGCAGAACTCGAGCATCTGATCGAGCACGACGCCCGTGAGCGCGTAGGACACCTTGAAGTTGCCCTTGTGCCGCTTCACCAGGTCGAGGATCAGGCTCGTCGCCGGGCGGTAGCACTTGTCGGCGACCTTGCGGCAGATGTCGCCGTTCTTCTGGGTGTCGAAGTAGAAATGCGACGAGTCGAAGACCGTGTATCGCTTGAGGCGGTAGGGCTGGTGAACCTGGAAATAGAAGACGACCGACGCCATACTCCAAGCGTACCGCGCCCGCCCGGAAGACGGAGGAGAAAACCGAGCACCCGCGAGTCCCCGGCCGGGGGCCGCTCAAACGATGTAGTTGTTTTCAGCGTAGCGGACCTTGTTCTTGCCGCCCTCGAGCAGCGAGAACTCCGTGTACAGCAGGTCGGGGAAGGCCGGCGAAGCGGTCTGGAAGGGCGCCGTGGCGAACTGGGCGTGATTGTCGTTCGAGCCGGTCCAGACCGGACCGAAGTACACGTTGAAGGATGAATCGGTCACCCGCTCGGCGATCGACAGGTATCGCTGGTAGGAGACCGTCGCGGGCATGGTCGCGTTGTTCGTGATCGTGCGCTTCCAGGTGAACACCACCTCACGCGATCCGGCCATATCGCCGTTCATGTTCCGCGCACCCAGCACGTCGATGTCGTACGCGACGACCGACGTGACCTCCACCTTGGGTGGAACCTGGGTGTAGATCGTCTGAGGCGAACCGAACGCCAAGGGCTGCCCGACGGCCGAGGTCATCGGCACCACCCAGACCCCCGGGGTGTCGATCCCCGAACCGTTGAGGCCCATGCCCGACACGATGACGTCGGGCCTGTTCGAACCGATGACGTGCACCGCCGAAACCGACTGCACCCGCGCATCGGTCCGGTCGAGCGCGGTGTTGATGCCGAACGAGCCTGCCTTGACGGTCCAGACCGAAACGACCGCCTCGGGTGTTCCCGACGGTGCGTTCAGGCCGACGACCACGTCGCTGATTCCGTCGGCGTCCATGTCCTGCACCGCGGCATCGGCGATGTTGAAGAGCGAGTTGGGCCCGCCGCGGGGCGCGTTGGGGATGCCGACGTTCATCTGGTAGATCGTGATCGAGTGGTCGAAGACCGCCACGAGTTCGCGCCGCGTGTCGGTGTCGAAGTTCCCGACCTGCACCTGGTTCGCGTTCAGTTTGATGGTCTGCGTCCGCGTCCATGTGCCGTCCCGATCGCTTGTGAAGACGCGCAGGAACTTGTCGATATTCGGGCCCAGGCCCAGGGCCGCCAGGTCGTTGTCGCCGTCGCCGTCGAAATCCCCGAGCACGAGCTGGTCGGCACGCCCGGAGATCCGCATCGTCGACGCGAGCGTGAACCGCCCCAGCCCGTCGTTGAGCAGTGTATGGATGCGTGGCCCCGCCGAGACGATCAGGTCCAGGTCTCCGTCGGCGTCGATATCGGCGTTGGCCGTCGCGTGGATCGGATCGGGTGTCGAGAAGACCGGCCGGCTCATCGCGGCATCGAACGGAAGGAAACTGAGCAGCCGGCGGTCTTCGAGTTTCTCGACGGGCTCGAAGGCGATCGGTCGAACCCGGCCGCGCGGCCGCGTCGAGCGTGCGATCGAACCACGACGAACGCCTGAGAAGGCCCCGAACAATGGGTTCATGTTCCTCTCCTGGGCCCGGGTGCCGGGCATTCCGAACGGACCTGTCTGCCGCGCGACAGTATGTCCCAGCGATGAGCGTTCCGCAAGGGCCAGGACCTCTCGCATTTCTTCCCCAACCGAGGGCGAGATATCCTCCGCCCCATGGACATCGCCGCCGTGTTCTCGAGTGAAAACCTCGTCGCCCTGCTCACCCTCACCGGGCTCGAGATGGTTCTGGGCATCGACAACATCATCTTCATCGCGATCCTGTGCGGACGCCTGCCCCACGAGCAGCGCGACAAGGCCCGCGTCATCGGGCTGGCGCTGGCGATGCTCACCCGCATCGGCCTGCTCCTGAGCATCCAGTGGGTGATGGGCCTCGACAAGCACGAACTCTTCGCGCTCGGCGGGCACAACATCACCGGCAAGGGCCTGGTATTGATCCTCGGCGGCCTGTTCCTGGTCGGCAAGAGCACGCTCGAGATCCACCACAAGATCGAGACCGGCGGCGCGGTCGAGGCCGTGCCGCACGACAGGCATGGGGCCGGTCGCGCCAAGGGCAAGGGCTTTGCCTCGGTCGTGGTCCAGATCCTGCTCATCGACCTGGTTTTCAGCCTCGACTCGGTCATCACCGCGGTTGGGATGGTCGACGCGCACAAGCCCGGCGGGCTGCCCACGATGATCGCGGCGGTCATCGCTGCGGTGATCGTCATGCTCTTTGCCAGCGGCTACATCGCCCGGTTCGTCGACCGCCACCCCACGATCAAGATGCTCGCGCTGTCGTTCCTCATCCTTATCGGCGTGATGCTCCTGGCCGAGGGCTTCGGCCAGCACGTGAACAAGAACTACATCTACTTCGCGATGGCCTTCTCGCTGGCGGTGGAGATGCTGAACCTGTGGGTGCGCAGACGCGCCGGGAAACTCCGGAACGGGGCGGGAGCGGCGGCACACTGACGACGCCCTGCGCGAGGTCCGAAGCATGCCCGAACTTCCTGAGGTCGAGTGTATCCGGCGCGGGCTCGCCGCCACCCCGGGGTTCATCGGCGCGCGCGTCCGCGATGTCCGGGTCCTGCGCCGGAGCGTCGTGATCGACGACGGCGACCCGCGCGGCGGCGTCTCGCGCCAGCGGCGCAGGCCCGGGTCCGGCAATGCGGCGCAGCGACCGGTGGCGCCCGCGTCGCTCCTGGCCGGCTGCGTGATCGATCGGCTGGAGCGCCGCGGCAAGCAGTTGGCGATCATCGCGCACGAACCTGCGCTCGGCAAGCACCGTCGCCTCGGGCCGCCGTCCTCTCGCGAACGCGCGCTGGTCATCCAGTTGGGCATGACCGGACAGTTGCTGCTGGTGGCCTCGGACGATGCGGGCGAACCCGGGGCGCGCCCGCACACGCACGTGGTATGGACCCTCGAACCCGCGCTCGGCGAGCGCCGTCGGCGTGCACGGACCCGCCCGCATCCCTGGAGGCTTCTGTTCCGCGACCCGCGCCGGTTCGGCGCCGTGCGGATCGAGCCGAGTGTCGAGGCCTTGCACGAGCGGTGGGACCGGGAGCTTGGACCGGATGCGCTCTCGATCACGCCGGGGGCGCTGGCGGCGGCGCTGAGCGGGCGGCGGCGACCGCTCAAGGCCGCGCTCATGGATCAGTCGCTCATCGCGGGCGTGGGCAACATCTACGCCGACGAGGCCCTGTTCGATGCGCGCCTGGCGCCCCGTCGGCGTGCAGACCGGGTGACGCGGGACGAGGTCGAGCGCCTGGCGCCCGCGATCCGGCGCGTGCTCGAGCGGGCGATCTGCGCCGGCGGGTCCTCGGTGCGCGACTACGTCGCCTCCGGCGGCGAGCCGGGGTCTTTTCAGTTGGAGCATCGTGTCTACGGGCGCACGGGGCAAAGGTGCGTGCGCTGCGGCGGGCCGCTCAGGTCGGCCGTCATCGCCCAGCGGACCACCGTGTGGTGCCCGACCTGTCAGAAGTGAATGTGCGCCCCGCCGGGTGCGGGGAAGGAGGGGCGCGGCGGGCCGCTCAACTCACGACGGGCATGCGGACCTGCTCGTCGAGCCGCCGGATGACCTGGGCGAAGTCGCCGTCGGCGTCGACGCGCGTCTCGATGGTCTTCACGGCGTGCATGACGGTGGTGTGGTCGCGCCCGCCGAAGTAGCCGCCGATCTCTTCGAGGCTGTACCGCGTGTGCCGACGGCAGAGGAACATGCAGACCTGTCGCGGGATCGCCACCGACCGGTGCCGGCGCTTGGACTG
>Ga0116166_1002432_pt1 | contig 15411 bp, 13 predicted proteins | sample AD_JPNMR2_MetaG_FD_89884 | JGI IMG/M metagenome (GOLD analysis project Ga0116166, IMG submission 89884) | Active sludge microbial communities of municipal wastewater-treating anaerobic digesters from Japan - AD_JPNMR2_MetaG | ecosystem: Engineered > Bioreactor > Anaerobic > Digestate | place...
GTAATTGCTGAGATACATGCTAGAGAAATGCCTATTTTGGATACAATTTTTGGGTCTGACAATTTTAAATATAAAATATTTTTAACGTTATCTATATCTTCTTTAATGGACATTTGATAAAATCTCCTAAATTTTATATTTTAATATTACCTTTTTAATTTTAATTAATTTTATTAATAATTTTATTTTTTTTGATAAAGCATTTTATAAGAGATACAGTAAGTTCCTTCTTTACCAATAAGTATCTTTTTTTCTATTCTGTCAATTGGACATCCACCATTAAAACATATATCGCAGTCATAACATTTTTCAACTGGTATTGATGTTATAGTTTTAAATTTTAAAAATTTTTTTCTATCTAATTGATTTGTAAGGGCATTTCCGAAATCAGAAAATCCAAATTGAAATGCAGTCGGACATTTGTGCATATTACCAAGGGGGTCAATCATAAACATTGAATTAATACAATCTCTTGTAAAAGGACATAAATATTTTTTTTCCTGTTTTGTTATATTTTTAATATCATGTCCATATCTTATTATCATGTCTTCATATTTTTGACCGTATGTATAGGCTTTACATAAAATCATGCCATATTCTTCTGGTGTTAAAAAATTATTATTATAATTTTTTATTGCCCTTCCTGAAGGTCTCATGCAATTCAGTTCTAAATCTATATTTAATTCATGGGCTATATCTATTATATCTTCTATATATGACATATTTTTTTTATTTAATGTTACTACTGTTTTTATTTTTTTTCCTGTATCTTGAATATATTTTTGAATTCTTTTATACCATATAGAATAATAATCTTCTCCTGATGGCAATTTTCTTACATCAGTAAAAAAGTCATATGAAGTATTTACAGTAAAATTATATTCTGAAAAGATATTTTTCCATTGATGTGTATAAAGAAGCATATTTGTCTGTATTGAATATATACAGTCTATATCTTTATTTAATTTTATAAAATTTTCTATATATTTTGTTCCAAGTAAAAGAGGTTCTCCACCATGAAATACATAATATATTTTACAATTTTCTAATTGATTATAATAAAAAGTATTTAAAACATTTTTTACACTTATATACAATTCTTCTGGAGATAATATTTTATCATCATATTTACTGTTATATAAAGAATTTCCACAATGTTTGCATATAGCATTACATAGAAAAGTTGGTGATAATATAACAATAATTAAATTATTTGATGTGTTTATTGATATATTCATGTATTTTTTCACAATATCCATCTGTATTGTCTTTAATAGAAGAAACTTTATGGATTATTCTATAAGCATAACATCCACCTATACAGGATAGATTATATTTGCAATCGAAACAGTTTGAAAGGTTTGCTTTTATAATAAGAGATATTCTTTTTTTGCTATTCATAATGCTTTCTAAATTAGATTGAAAAATATTTCCAAATATTACAATTCCATCCATACAAGGACAAAAAGAAATATCTCCGTTAGGCATTATAGTTATACGATTATCTATACATTTTCCTGAAAGTGGTCCGCTTGAAAAGATATATCTTGAATTTCGATTAGATATATTCAATGGATAAAAATTAATTTCTTCACCTTTTTTTTCTAAAAAGTCACAATAATCCATAAGAAATTTTAAATAATCTTTATAAGGATAAAATAAATTTTGATTATTTTGAATATCATTAGCTAATGGTAAAAAATATTCAAAACCATATCTTTTAAAATTCATTTTTTTAAAAAAATTATTCCAGAAAATTATTCCTTTTTCTAAAAATTGTTTTGTAACAGTAATGTCTATATATATATCAAATTTATTAAGAGCTTCTTTATATTTTTTATTCCAGATTCTAAAAAATTTTAAAAATGAATTATTAAGTCTTCTACACAGGTCAAAAGATGTTCCTATACGTGAATTAAACATATTTTCAATTATATAATCCCATGATGGGTTATATAGAGTTAAATTTGTTTGTAATGAAAAATTTATATTATCTGTATTTTTAAAATATTTATAAATAGATGAATAGTATTCAATTCCCATTAACATAGGTTCTCCTCCATGAAAAATTATGTTAACAGGCTCTTTTTTATTTGATGCATAGATTAAAATTTTTTCAAATATTTCAATAGTTTTGTCTATATTTAATATATTTTTATCTTTTTTATGTTCTTCTGGAACATAACAGTGTAAACAATTTAGATTACATTGTGTTATTGGTTTATAATATATATTCAGCATATTGCTCTTTTACAAAATCAAAATATTGAATACATCCCCCATTGGTATATGCTTTAAAGGATATATTCTTTAAGCCTGAAAGGTATTTTTCTGCTATGCAACCTCCATAGCAAAGTTTTCCATAGTATGAACAATCTGAACAGTCTACTGCTGCATCTGGTCTAACAACAAAATTTATTCTATTTTTATTGGTAAGAATTTTTTCAATATTATCCTTGAAAATATTACCAAAAGTAACTCCATATTCTGTTAAAAATTGACAAAATCCAACATTTCCATTTGGTTGAATAACTAATTGATTATCAATACAATTGCCGGTTATTGGCAAATATCCATTAATTGTATAATTATTAAAATAATCTAATGTATTTTTAATAGGATAGAAGGAGATTGAATGTTGATAGTGATGAAATAATTTTGAAAAATTAATTATAAATTTAATATATTGATTATAATTAGTTTTTAAAGGGTCTTTTGGATTATTTGTTAAATAATGATTTAAATAAAAAAAAGAAGGTTGTAAATAATCTATTATAGTAAACCAGTAAAGTGGAGAATGTTGTAAAAATTTATTTGTTATTAAAAAATTGATTTCTACATTAAATTTATTTTTTGCTTGAATATACTTTCTATACCACAAAGATACAAAATTATTATATGAATTATTAATAACCCTTGTAGTATCAAAAGATGTACATATTCTTGAATCAAAAAGAGATTCTATTATAAAATCCCAATCAGATGTATAATTTAAAAGATTTGTTACAATTGTATATTTAATATCATTATTTTTGTAATGTTTTAACAGATATTCAAAAAATTCTTTTTCTTTTAAAAGAGGTTCTCCACCATAAATTATTATATTTAAAGGATAATTTTTTAATATTGTTTTTAATTTTTTATAGATTTCATCAATTTGATAGATATTTATATCTATAATATCATTATTGTTTGATGCTAATTTTTGTATAAAACAATGAGAACATGATAAATTACATTTATTGGTTATATTTAAAAATATGTTCAATAATTATTCCTCAATTTCAAAATTTTTGATATTAAATGTACTTTCTACTACTGGCATTTTTTCTGTATAAAAAAAATCTGGCAATATATCATTTGTTTTGTTTATTCCACAAAAATTATTAAAGGCAATTTCATTTTCTCTAATTTTGTGACCTATTTCTTCTATAGAAGAATAAATTCTTTGTCCTGTTATAGATTCTATACAAATTTTTATATAATCTTCATAGTATTGATTCGTTGAAAGTATGTTATGTGCAAAAAGACATAATCCGAGACTATCTATAACAGCTATTTTTTTTTGTGCTTTTAATGAAAGTTTTATCTGTTTTTCTGGTGAGAAAAAATTATAATCAAATTTTTTACCAAAAGGTAACACTATTCCGCTTGTATGGTCAGCGCCCATAGGTGATGTAGCATAGGTTACGCCTGTTCCTTTAAAAACTCTTGGGTCATATGCAGCAAGGGATTGTTTTTTTACATGAGGGATTCTTTCGATATTTAATGCTTTTCCTGTAGCATAGCATCCTTTAAGGATTAAATTAAATAGCTCAGATGGCTTTTTATTTTCCAGAAGATTTAAAACAGTTTGTCCATCTCCCCATTGTATTTTACCTGCATCCATTGCACAGGCTATTGCACAAGCTATTTCTATTGTGTCAATGCAGAGGTCATTACATAATCTATTTATTCTGGCTATTGTATCTATATTATCAATCATACAATTTGCACCAAAAAGAGCAACGGTTTCATATTCAAGACCTGATACTATTTCATTTCCATTTTCATCTGTATATATATTTGAACAGGCTATAGGACAATTTTTTATACATAAGTGCCCTACCCTTGCGTTTTTCCTTGTGGTTAATATTTCATATAATTTATTTTCTGAAATATTTTCAATTTTGTCGAAATAGCCTTCTCTAAAATTTTTTGTTGGAAGTGCGTTTTCTAAATTTATAAGAGAAATTATACTGAGAGTTCCATATTTATTAAATTTTTTTGTAACTGGATTTTCTTTTATTAAATTAAAAAATATTTTTGCTATATTGTTTAACTGTTTTCTATCTGCAATTCTTTTTAATTTAATCTTATCATTATTGGAGAAAATAATGGCTTTTATATTTTTATCGGCCATTATATTTCCAAGTCCGCCTCTGCCTGCATATCGAGGTTTCATGTCATATGCTGTAATAGCTATAGAAGCTGTTGGATTTTTTGCAATTTCTTTAGGCCCTATACAGATAGCGGGCATATTTTTATGCCAATGTTTTGTTATTTCATTAAAAGTATTATAAATGCCTAAATTTTCTGATATTATATTTTCATGGAAATTTACCCCTGCTGGCGTAATTTCAATAGTAATAGCTGATTTATTTTTATCAAAAGTGCCTGTAATTACAATAGCAGAAAGCCCTAAAGAGGCAATATTTTTAGATATGTTACCACCTGCATTGGTTTCTTTGATAGTCCCTGTTAATGGGCTTATACCTCCTATTGATAATCTTTCTCCACAGGGCAAGAAGGTTCCTGCAAATAAGCCAGGTGCAAATATAAGTAAATCATTCTTTTTTTCGGGTTTTATATTTGTTGTATTATTTAAGAGAATTGATATTGTCTGTCTGCCTCCTAAAAAAATATCGTTATATTCTAATTTATCATATTTAAAAGTTTTGTCAGTTAAATTAATTGATAATATTTTGTACACGATTTTTTACCTCATTATAGAACATTTTATATGATTCACAGTAATATGTTTTTTGTGAAGTAAAATTTTTGTTGTCAAAATCTATTATACAACCTCCTTCACATATCCCACATGATATACATTCTTCAGGTATAACAGAAGAATATAGTTTTATTTTTGAAATAATTTTTTTATTAATAGTTTTATTTATTGTATTACCTATTTTATTTATCTGTAGTTGAGAACATATTCCACATTTATAAATATCACCATTAGGTAAGATGGCTATTATATTATTTGCACAATTTCTTGAATAAGGACATGGCATTTTTTTATTGTAAATAATGTAATTTTCAAATGTAATACCTTGATTAAATAATATATTATTTCTGTATCTTTGCCATCTTCTATATGCTTTTATTAGGGCTTCACCGTATTCTTTTGGGGATAAACTTATACTATTGTAAAATTCAGAAGCTGACCCTGCGGAATACAAAGGATTTAATTTTATATGTATTTGTAATTCATTTGATATGTCTATTATATCTTCTATATATGGAAGATTAATTTTACTTATAACTGTTATAACGAATGCTTTTTTTCCTGTATCATCTTGATATTTTTTAATATTTTTTTTCCATTTTTCAAAATAAGATTCATTATTTTTTAATTTTCTAAAATCTGTAAAAAAATCATAGGATGTAGACATTGATATATTATATTTATTAAATAGATTACCCCATAAGGAATCATATAGTGTAAGATTTGTTTGCATAGCATAATTATTTTCATTTTTAGCATTTATGATGTTGATAAAATTTTCGTAATAATTAATACCAAGAAGCATTGGTTCTCCACCATGAAATATAAAAGTGTCTTTTGTTTGATTTTTATCAGGATTTAAGGTGGATTTTAAAAAATATACACTATTTATTAAATCTTCTATATTTATTTTTTGTTTGGGTAAGCTTACACCACAATGTAAACATGAGGCATTACAATTTAATGTTGGGTGAATTAAAAATTCCATTTTTTTATATATATTTATTAAAAAAAACTATTCTACAAAATAACTGTAAGCAAACACATAATCTTTATATTTTTTTCCATATGCGTATTTTATTTTATATAAGTCTGCGGATTGATTATCTTCTTTAGATATTTTTTGTGGGTCTTTTTTAACATATTGTGCTATTGAAGTTTCATTTTTAAATACATTATCTATAAATTGTTTTACTTTAGAAGAATATAACACATGAGCACCAATTTCGTTTTCACCATTATTATGTGCAACTATTTTATAATTTTTATCTACAACAAAAATACTAATATCTTTATTTTTAAATGTTTTTCCATAAGTTATTTCTTGGAAAGCTTTTTGTTCACCATTTGTTTTTGCAAATTCTATTGCTTTTGTTAAAAGTTTCATACCAATACTGTTCATATCATCACAAAATCCTTTTAAGGGAAAAGAAAAAGAAAAAATACAAATCAATAAATAAATAAAAAATTTTATTTTTTTTATAAAAAAATTATATATCATAAATTATTATTCCTTTTTTTTAAAAAAATATATTAATTTTATCTTTAATTAAAAAATATCACAAAAACTAAAAATTACAAATTTTTTTAAAAAAAATTACTTTATTGGTTTTGGTACACCTGTGCTGCATATTATATCCTGTCCACCTGCTCTAAATAATTGCATAATAGATGCTGCTTCTGCAAAATCATCCATACAACGACAATCTTTTACAATGGTTTCTCCTGTCTCTACCGGACAAACATTATTAGTACATATTTTATAGTAGTATTCATATGATGTTTGTGTGTCTGAAAGATATTCTTTACTAATTTTTGTCATTGTTGTTCTTGTATCTTGTACTGTTTTTTTTGTTTTACAAGCTTTTATACATTCGTTGTTTGTCTGTTCATACGAACCTGATATATTAAGATTATAAGTTGAATATTCTCTATCTCTATAATCTCTATAGTATAAATTGTTATCTGTTTTTGCTGCTGATTCTTTAATGGTTTTTGCTCTTTGTTGTATTTGTGAAAAATCATATGCATCATGTTTACAGATGTATGTTCTTTCTTTTCTCCACCAATCTCTACATACCTGTAATTCACATTGTTTGGTACAATAACTTGGATTTCCTAAACATTGAATATTTGTGTCAATAGGACAAATATTAGGGATAAACGATAAGTTACCTCTACCGTATGAATTTCCATATCCTATGTTTATTATACAACTACTAAAATCCCAGTTAGTACTTGTTGCACTTAATATAAATATATCTCCATTACATATTCCTGACCCTATGGATGTTAATCCTTGAAAATAAATATTACCAAAGTCATAATATTTTTCATAAGTATAATAGGTTTTAAATCCTCCAGTATAAGGCGTTCCTTGAGGGTCAACTCCTGCTTCAATTGAACTTATGAAAGTTCCACACCAACCTATTACGGTTTTTCCCCATACTTTTATCCCTGGTTGAAATTCTATATACTGTAAATGTCCATGTTGAAAGTTTGGAAAGCAGTTACTTAAATCTGTATAATATACATTTCCGTTTACTACTTTATATTTAATAGTACCTGTCATACTATTCATAAAATAAAGTTTATTATCACCTAATCCATATACTAAAACAACTGGGTCAGTATTGAAATGTAATCCAACTAGACATCCGTTTCCCTCGCATTCAAGGGTACAACCCCATGTAGAATATTGAAAATTATAACTTTGAATGTTTACTATTGGTTGGATAGTTTGACAATTGTATGTTGCGTTGCCATCCGAACAGGTTGGAGGTTCACCAGTACACGGTAAGTGTGAATTTATAGGACAATTATATGAACATGATGCATGTAATACATCATTTAATGTTATACATGATTCTAATGGCGTTAATCCTGTATTTATAAAATTATTAAAAGTTATAACATTATCTACTTTTTCATCTCTTAATTTACAGTTTGGGTCGTTATCTAATTCTGTACATCTATTATCTATAGTTTCCAGTGCGTAACAATTTGAATTTTCATCCCATTTAGGAATGGCTGTTCTAATAATAGAACATTGTCTTATATCAGCTTGAGAAGAAATTTGGTAAGCTGAATATAATATATTATACATTGAACCTGGAGTGGCCTGTTGTGATGCTACTGTAGTTTCTACGTTCGATGTAAGTGCTGCTGGATTTGAATATAGAGCTTCTAAATTGCCATCTTGAGCAGATACAGTATTGCAATTTCTTGTATTTTGTCCATAATAATTTGCAAAAGAACCGTCTATTTTAACATCAGATATAGCCATTCTTGAATTACCTGTTCTTATTGCATTTGCTGCACCACCACCCAATGTTTGTAAAATTATAGATAAGTTATTCCATGGAAGATTGCTACCACATGAACTGTTTATACAAAAACAACCACCCAGATTTGTTTGATTTGTTGCAACTAATGTAATTTTACCGGTATCATCTGAGTTCCATCTATATGCAACACAGTTTGTCCATGTGCCTGGCGTGCATGAAATTAATCCATTTGAACATACTCCTGAGATTGGAATATTAATACTGTAATTATAGTCCATTGTTCCATCTAAATTAAGGTCTTGACTTAATATTGTATTTGTTAAGTCTCCTGTTCCTGATGGTTGAGTAAATAGTGTCATAAACTTTGCTTGCCCTGAACAGACTAATCTTGCATTGAAAGATTTACTATTGTCTAATGTTTTCATGGGGGCATCAGACATTAAAGGTGCATTTATATTGGTATTAATTCCTTCTTTTGTACTAAATTTTTGTGTAACTATTCTTCCTATTTGATTTGCAGAGTTTATTGCATTTTCATCTGCGGATAATAAAGTAGAAGGAACAAATAAGACTAAAAAAAATAAATATATTATTGATATTATTTTTTTTTGAAAAACCATATCGTTTAAATATTACTTTTTATTGAAAAATTAAAACCACCAAAAATTGTTGGTGAAGATATAATGTTTGTAAGAATTAATATAACAGTATGAAAAAATCCTTTAAATACCGTTTGTTTCCTAACAAGAAACAGCAAAGACTTCTTTAAAGACAACTTGATGTATGCCGTTGGCTGTATAACCATTCATGCATTTGTAATATTTTCTTGTTGTTCTTTAAGTAAATGCAAAATAGCTTCCCTATAACTTAATCCGTGTTCTTCCATTAATTTTTCTATTTTATATACTTCTTTTGCATCAGAGGTGTATAAAAAATAGGAAAATGGGTCTACTACAAGTCTTACTACACCTTTTCCAAAAGGAGAATCTATAAATATTTCTGAATACTTAGGTCTATTACTTTGAGTTGTTTTTAATATATTAAATGTAAAATCATCGTAATCAATTAATTTATCTTCTTTTGCTTGTAATAAAACTGGTGACTCTAGAAAAAATTTAAAAGCAGAGTTAGCAAGTAAAACATTACCTAAATCTTCAAATTGTTTTATATCTAAAATAGATTGTGTTACTATAATTATACCTCCTCCATATTTTCTTACTCTTCTATATGCTCCTTCTACTGTTTCTTTCAGAAGTTTTCCTTTACCATATTGCCAAAACTCATCAAATATTATAAGCCTATTTCTTGACCTGTCAGATAAATAAAGGTCTTGTGTTACTGAATTTATTATTAATTTTGTCATTACTTTAAATAAGTCTAGTCTTCCTGTTAAATGTTCAAGTTCTAGAACGACAAATTCATCATTTGAAATATCAAATTCAGATTTGCCTATAAAATATTTACCATATGACCCTTCTGATGTAAATTCTTTTAAATTAAATGCAAGTTTATGTGCTTTTTCTATTATATTTTCTTTTGCTTTAAGTTCTTCTATTTCTTCACTTGCATGTCTTGGATATGTTTTTAAAAAATAATAAATGTCATCTATTGTGGCATTATTTTGTTCTTTTAAAAATGCCCAATAAACTGAATTTTTTATAATAGTTTCTTCAATTTCATCGGGATAATCATCAGATTGCGAATAGACCATTTGAGATACGATACTTTTTATAGCTGGTAGGTCAATATCTATATCACGTACGTTTGTAAAAGGATTAACACATATATTTGATTCAGGTGAAAAATCTAAATATCTTGCGTTACAAAGTTTAACAAGTTTTTTATATGAACCACCTATATCTATAATTCTTATCATTGAATTATTTGCATATTCATTAATAGTTAAGTAATTTACAAAAAAGCTTTTTCCTGAACCTGTAGTGCCGATAACAAGTCCATTTGCATTATTTGCACTTTTATCGAATAAACTCAGGCTACAAATTTGTCCTTTTCTTCCTATAAATATTATTCTTGGTGTTCCTCCACCGGCAAAATCTGCTTGAACAGGCATAATTGGTGCAATTGATAAGGAAGGAGTAATAAAATCCCTTTCTATCATTTCTATGTTTTCTTTTATATTATAAAGACCAAAAGGGAGGGAAGATATGAATAGTATATCAAGTAACATCTTATCTTCTTGCATAATGTATCCTTGTTGTTCCCACATTCTTTTTACTTTAGTTGTACATTCTATTGTTGTTTTTTCATCATTGCTAAAAATCCACATAAGAGGCATTACTCTAAAAAATTTAGTTCCCTTTTCTAATTCATCTGTAGCCCATAAATATTCATCTTTTTTTCTATTTAGTGAAGGAGCAAAGCTACCAATAGATTGTTGCTGTAATAATAGAGAACATTTTGTGTGTATTCTTGTTTTTAGATTTTCATAAACAATATTTAATGTATATAAATATGGTGTAATAATTTGGTCCATATCAGACCTTAATCCCATAACGCCACCAAACAATTGATTTGTTTGATATATAGAAACTTCTTTTGGAAATATTTTTGGTGATATACATTTAAAATAATTATTTCCTATTTTAAGCATATCTTTATTTTTTTCTATGATAGTTTCTGCATTGATTATTTGTTTATTAATTGGAATATTTTCATCATAATAAAATCTATGAATTGTATTATTATCAAAAATTCTTCTTAAAAAATCTATTAAAATATCAACTTCACATTCTGTAGGATATAATCTTGCTCCTTTTAAAATTTCTTTTGTTGTGCTTTGTAGTTGTTCTATATTATATGATTTTGAATCCCATTTTTTTATAGGAAATTTTAATGTTACAAATAATCTATAATTTCTTATTGGAATGTTTGATATTTTTTCTAGACCTTTTATTCCATTATAAAGATAATCTGTAAATTTAATTGCACTTTCTTGTAATACATCTAAATTTCTAGTTTTTTGCGATAAATAACTATTCAAATAATGAGTAATTTCCGGGTCAGCAAAAAGTATAAATTGTAAAATACTACCTTCTGGGACATCTAATCTTAAAAGTCCTTCAAGAATATCAACGGTTTGCAATGATGCAAAAGCAAGAGGAAAACATTCAAAAATAAAACCTGCGGTATCATCTTGATTTATATATATAAATTTTTCCGGGTCATATGCAATCCATGGTAAATATTTAGAAAATTTGCTCCTTTCTGACATTTTTTTGATTTCATTATTTGTTGCAGAATCATCAATTTTTAGAATTTTTTTAATTATACTCATGAAAACCTCTCTTAATCTACATCATTTTTATATAAATAATCTCCTAATATCCAATAAGGATTATCTAAAAAGAAATAAACATATCTTGGCATCAAAAGTGTATTATCATCTCCTTTATAGGGAAGAAATAATACTCTAACTACTTTTGGAGACATTAAAAGAGGAGTTTCTGGGTCTTTTAAAAGTTTAGTCATTTTGTTCAATAAAGCATTTTCATATTCTTTTTGTATGTTTTGTGGATTAATTTTTTCTGTTTCTTTATCTAATTTTTGCATTTTTACTTGTTTCTCATCATTGATTGATTTTTCATAAGCTTTTTTGAGATTAATACACATACCATTATCTGTTAAAGGACATTCAAACTCTGATGAATAAGGATTTAACAATTTATCTCCTATTGTCGAACAGCTTACTAAAAAAGGTAAAAAAAATAGTATGAAAAAGGATATTTTCTTTGAAATGTTTATTTTAAACATTCGTCTCCTCCATCTTTACAAAGATTATCACGTTCTTTTATTTCTAATAATACCCCTTCTGATATAACAAGGGTAACTTGTTTCATAGCACCGATTTCAACTACAGGCATACTTTGTTTGCTAAGGTCTAGATAAAATTTTTGTATCTCTTTTGCTACTTGGGATAAACCAGTACCTACGCCTGCTTTTGTTAATTCATGTGTATCTATTACTTGTGTTGTTCCTAGTGCGCTGATACTTGTAGTTGTTGATGATGCTTTCAAGGCATCTCCTATACCACCGAAAAAACCTGCTATCATTGACATTGCTATTTTAGAACCAAATTTTGCTACTACTTTTCCTTTAAGTCCTATTTTGCCATCGCTATCAACAACAAATCCTTTAACTTTTTGGTCTATTACTGATTGTCCTTTTTTAGAAAGACAAGATAAATTGGTTAACCTTAGATGTGCTCTTTCATCGGATAAATTACCATATCCCTCTGCTATTACAAAACATCCTTTTAAATTTGCTTTTATTTTGTTAGGAAGTATTGCAAGGTCTTTTATTCTAATAATAGTCGGTGCTGGATGTCCTTGAGCACCTTCAGAAGTAGGGGCATCTATCCCTGAAAGTAGTGTAGCTTCCATAAAAGAAGGGGGTAAATATATCTTCATGTTTTCTTTTTTTTTATCATCTTTTTTTTCTTCTTTTATGTCTGTTTTTTGAGATATTATTTCAATTTCATTATAAATGCTTTTTGGGGTAGTTGATTTTTTACCTGCATCTGGTTGAATATCATTAGGACTTGGAATTGGTGCTGCTACCGGTGCTGGTACTGTATTTGGACCTCCAACTGGCACAGGTATTTGTGCAGATGGATGTATTTGTTTTGATTTTATTTCGTTTTGTTTTTTATTTTTTTGTTGCTCTAAAAATTCTTCTTTTGTTTCTGGGAATCCATCATTACTTTGTGCCTGTTCTTTTGGTTGTTTCATTTTTTCTTCTAATTCTTTTATATGTAATTGTTGTTCAGAAAGCATTTTTTGTAATTCATTATATTGTGTTCTTGCAAGTACATCAGGCTCTACAATTAAATCTTTTTTTTCATTTTTATCATTGACTTTTGATATTGTTGTTGTTTGATTGTTTCTCAAGTTATATACAAGAAAAGCTATTATTATTACTCCCAGCACGATAGTGGATACTAATAGTTTTTTCTTTTTTTCTGGCGTTAAATCATTCCAAAATTTTTTAATTTTGTTTATAACTTTATTCATAAAATTATAAGCGTTTAGTATTTTAATATTAAATTAAAAAAAACGCTTTTTCCTCCTTTTTTTATTATTTCTTTAGTTTTGTTATTTATATTATCTTCTTTCATATTATTTATTTTTTTTGGTAATATAAGCTGTCTACCAGCTTCTACCGCTTTGTATGACAGTACAGTAACAAATGCAATGCTTTTATTGAGTCTTCTGCCCATTGTATGGTTATTCATCATACTTTTAACATTAATATTAACTCTTACAAACATTATATCTTCACCAACAATGTTGGTGGTTTTGGTTTTTCAATAAAAATTTAACTATTTCGTTCAATTATTAATAATTTTGTTTTTTGTCCTTTTTTCAAATTTATATCTTCTAAAACAATTGCATAAGGAATATTTGTAAAATCTGATGTAAGAAACTGTTTTTCTTTTAAATAAATGTCTTTATTAGCAGTTAGTGTATATTCTTTTATTTTTATGCCTTCACCTTCTATTATTATAAATCTGTTATAAATAATTTGAATTTCATTAAATTTTTCAATTTGTTGATTTATTTGAACAATATTAAAACTTTCTGGTATATTATCTGTTAAAATATATTTTATCATAGTTAATATTTTTTTCTCATGAGGCATATTTGAAAATAATTCTAAATTTTTTTTAATTTTTTCCTGCTTTCCCTTTGTTAAATTAACAATTTGTGCAGGAATTTTTTTAGGATAAATAATCATACTATATACTTCATCGTTACATACTACATATAATTCATTTGGTAAAGTCACATAAATTTCTTCATTATTATCTTTAATTATTACATATTTTAAAAATGCATTTTTACCCTGTATTTTTACATTCAATCCTTTCTCTTTTGAAAAAACAACATCCTTTATTTCAGTTGAACATATTATTCTATTTATATCTATATTTGATAATTCTACTTTTGTAGTAGTTTCGGGCAATACTTCTATTATATTATTATATACATAACCTATTTTTTTTGAATCATCTATTTCTACATTTTTTGAAAGAAATTTTTCATCTATTTTTTTTGTTTCTTCTTTAACTTTATCATTTGATTGTGTTTTATCTGTTTGATTTGGTTTGGGTAAATTTTTTGGTGGTTCAGGATATGTTATTTGAGGTTGTGATGTATTTGTTTTTCTAATAGGATGAGAAGTAATGGTTTCTTTTTGTTGTTTTGGTGGTATATTTATGTTCGATTGATTACTTTCTTTATTTTCTTTAGAATCTTTATAGTCATAGAAACTATTTGTGGTTGTAAATGAACAGTGTGGTTGTCCAATTGGACATTGTTTATCAATATCTTTTTTTATTTGATTTTGTGCAAAAGAATTAATAGAAAATATGGTTACAAAAATTAATATAAAAAATGGTATTTTTTTTGTCATAATGAAAATACGTGTTAAATAATATCTTTTAATATATTGATATTTTTTTATAACACGTTCCTCCTTTTCTTAATAAGATTTTATTTATGAGTTCTTTTTATATATTCGTTGTAATTTAAATTGTGCATTTTCAATAGTATATTCTATTATATAGATTTCAGATTTTTCTTTTGCTTTTAATTCATTTAGATATTCAATTTTATTTCCAACTACTTCTATTGTATTTTTTTCTAATGTTATTTTTTCGATAAAAAATGAACTTGTTATTTTTGCGGTTTCAATATTTGATGCCATATTATAATATTCATTCTTTTTTTCGGTAATTAAATGTGGAGGATATAGAAGCAATAATTCTTCAAATTGTTTTCTTGCTGTGGAAGCATTATAATTTAATGCAAGACTGACTATATATCTTACATATTGTCTGAGTGCATTTTCAGATATAGTATTAGATGAGATAGTAGCCTTTTCTTGTAACCCTGGAGGGATTAAAATAATTTTTTCTTGTTTTAAAAGGGTTGTATTCCAAAATAAATTAATTAATTGTAATCCACCTATTAAAATTATAAAAAATTTTAATAATTTATTTTCAGCTTTTATATTGGTGTATTTACTTAAAAATAGTTTTATATTCATCGTTTTTTTTGCAGTTGTTAAATCAATTTTTCTGCATTGCTCCTTTTTTTTATTTTTCTAAAA
>Ga0116166_1002434_pt1 | contig 15405 bp, 15 predicted proteins | sample AD_JPNMR2_MetaG_FD_89884 | JGI IMG/M metagenome (GOLD analysis project Ga0116166, IMG submission 89884) | Active sludge microbial communities of municipal wastewater-treating anaerobic digesters from Japan - AD_JPNMR2_MetaG | ecosystem: Engineered > Bioreactor > Anaerobic > Digestate | place...
AAAGAAAAAATTTCTGAAAGACCGGAAAAGAAGGTGGTATCTAAAGAAAAAAAGAAAGAGACACCGGACAAAACAACAAAAACAAAAAAAGAGAAACCGGCATCAAAGACGAAGCCACGGCCTGTAAAAACTAAGGGAAAAATTATAAAGGAAAAGGGAATAGAAAGACCAGCGATAGAGGCAACCGAACTAAAAGAAGTTTCTGCAGTTGCTGTGGAAGTTAAGGAGGAAAAGGTTGCTCATCCTGTTAAGGAAAAGGTTCTTCTGGAAGGGACAGAGAATATCAAACAACTTGCAGAGAATATAAAAATTCCGGCTAATGAAATAATAAAATATTTTCTAACCAGAGGGACAATGCTGACCCTCAATCAGTGTCCCGGAAAAGAGAATATTAAAAATTTATGTGATTACCTTGGATTGGAAGTTGAGTTCTACACACCTGAAATAGAAGAAAGACCTGTTGAAGAAAAGGAAAGGGTGCTTGTTCCTCGTGCCCCTGTCGTTACGATTATGGGGCATGTAGACCATGGAAAAACAACCATACTTGATACTATCAGAAAAAGCCGCATAGCAGAAAAGGAATACGGACAGATTACTCAGAAAATAGGGGCTTATAAATTCAATACTCCAAAAGGTTCCATTGTCTTTCTGGATACCCCGGGGCATGAAGCATTCACGGCAATGCGAGCAAGAGGGGCAATGATTACGGATATAGTCGTTCTTGTTGTTGCTGCTGACGAAGGTATAAAACCACAAACAATTGAAGCTATAAATCACGCAAGGTCTGCAAATGTGCCCATTATAGTAGCAATAAACAAGATAGATAAGCCCAATGTAAATCCTGATAAAGCAAAGAAACAACTTGCAGAACACAAACTCATCCCTGAAGAATGGGGAGGAGATACCATATTTGTTAATGTTTCAGGGTTGACAGGACAGGGTATAGAGGAACTGATTGATATGATAATCCTTTTAGGAGAAATGCTTGAACTGAAAGCTTCTTCTGAAGGTGAAGCGGAAGGAGTAGTAATTGAATCATACATAGATAAAGCAAAGGGACCAATTATAAATGTTCTTGTAAGAAATGGTACACTGAAAACGGGAGACCACTTTGTGGCAGGAAATATTAAAGGAAAGGTAAGAGCAATTATAGATGATTGGGGAAAACGTCTTGAAAGTGCAGGACCTTCAACACCTGTGGAAATTTTAGGAGGAGAAGGAGTAGTAACTCCGGGAGAAAGTTTTAAGGTTGTAGAATCAGAAAAAATTGCAAGGGAGATTATAGAGGAAAAAACAAAAAAAGTAGCTGGAAGAGAATTAGCGGCGAGAAAGATAACACTGGAAAATCTCTATTCAGAAATTCAGAAGGGCGAATTAAAAGAATTGAAACTGATATTGAAAACGGACTATGCGGGAACAATTGATGCAATAAAAAATATAATTGAGAAGATACCGACCAGTGAGGTTAAAATTGATATAATACATTCTGAAACAGGAGCAATCTCAGAATCTGATATCCTTCTGGCTTCTGCTTCTAATGCTATAGTTTTAGGATTTAATGTCCCTGTATTGCAGAAAGCGGAGGAACTTGCTAAAAGTGAAGGGGTGGAAATTAGAACATACAGGATTATCTATGAACTTGCTGACGAGATAAGAAGAGCTGTTGAAGGAATGTTAGAACCGGAAGAGAAGGAAGTTCTTTCCGGGCAGGCGCTGGTAAAAAAGGTTTTCAATCTTTCAGATAATACTGCTGTGGCAGGATGTCTCGTAGTTAACGGGACGGTTATAAGAAATTCCATTGCAAAGGTTGTAAGAAATGGTTCTATAATCCACCAGGGAGTTATTTCCAGTTTGAAAAGATTTAAAGAAAATGTAAAAGAGGTAAAGCAGAATACTGAATGCGGCATCGGGATAGAAAAATTTGTTGATTTTCAGGAAGGTGATATTATCCAGTCGTATATAAAAACAAAGGTGGCAAGAAAAATTTAAAAACCCTTAAAATAGGATGGAGAAATGGAAGAATGTATCTTCTGTAAAATAGGGAGAGGAGAAATAAAGTGTAACAGGGTCTATGAAGATGATAATTTTATTGCTTTCCGTGATATAAATCCACAGGCACCTGTTCACATACTTATTATCCCAAAAAAGCACATTGCAAAACTTTATGATACTGAGGATATATCACTCCTCGGCAGGTTGTTGCATATCGCTTCAAAAATAGCAAAAGACGAAGGAATTGAACAGAGTGGATATAGAGTCGTTATAAATACTAACCGCAATGCTGGTCAGAGTGTTGAACATCTACATCTGCATCTTTTAGGAGGCAGGATTATGCAGTGGCCTCCAGGATAAAATTTCTGCTGAGGAACTTCTATGGTAAAAGAAATAAAAATAGCAAATGTTAAAATCGGTGGGGATAATATCTTCTGTTTGATAGCAGGTCCCTGCGTTATAGAAAATGAAAGGATGGTTTTTTACACCGCTGAAAATCTTAAAAAGATATGTGAGAAAGAAAAGGTTCCATTTATCTTCAAGGCATCCTTTGATAAGGCAAACAGGTCTTCTATCAGGTCATTTAGAGGACCAGGAATAAAGAAAGGGCTTGAAATACTTGCAAAAGTTAAAGAAAAGTTTGAAATACCCATTACAACAGATGTACATTGTTATACCCAGATAATACCGGTTGCCGATGTAGTTGATATAATCCAGATACCGGCATTTCTATGCAGACAGACAGACCTTCTCGTGGCTGCAGGAAAAACTGGAAAGGTGGTAAATGTAAAAAAGGGACAGTTCCTTTCACCATGGGAAGTAAAAAATATAATAGAAAAGGTTGTTTCAACCGGTAATAAAAAGGTCGTTATTACAGAAAGAGGGACAAGTTTTGGGTATAATAATCTGGTTTCTGATTTCCGTTCCATCCCGATTATGAGAAGTTTCGGTTATCCTGTAATCTTTGATGCCACACACAGTGTTCAACAACCGGGTGGACTGGGGAAATGTTCAGGCGGCAACAGGGAATTTGTCCCGTATCTTGCAAAAGCCGCTATGGCGGTTGGCTGTGATGGTATATTTGCAGAGGTTCATCCTGACCCTGCCCGTGCATTATCAGACAGTTCCAATATGCTTAATATAAACGAAATGAAGAAACTGTTAGCAGAACTTAAAGATATATACCTTGCTGTATCCAGAAGGAGTAAAAAACATAAATGAATAAAGGGCTTTTACTGAGTTATGCCAGGGATGTAATTGATATGGAATGTCAGAATTTGAGAAGTATGCGCAACCGGCTCGGTAAAGAATTTATAAAAGCACTTGATATAATATGCCATTGCAAGGGCAAGGTTATACTGACGGGAATGGGTAAAAGTGGTATTATATGCCGTAAGATTGCAGGCACATTTTCCAGTTTAGGAGTACCATCTGTCTTCTTGCATCCTGCAGACGCAGTTCATGGAGACCTCGGGACTGTTTCAAAAGATGATGCTGTAATAGTTATTTCTAACAGTGGAGAGACAGAAGAGATATTAAGAATCCTGCCTTCTATAAAAAAGATAGGGGCGGTTATTATATCTCTTACCTGTTCAAAGGACTCATCCCTGGGAAGATACAGTGATATCGTAATAGAAACAGGTGAGATAAAGGAAGCTGATGTCTTCGGTATGATACCATCTTCAAGTACAACCTGCGCATTGGTTCTTGGAGATGCAATGGCTCTATCACTGATGCGTATAAGAGGAGTTAAAAAACAGGACTTCGCTTTCTTCCATCCTGCAGGAAATCTTGGAAAACGGCTGATGCTGAAAGTCAAGGATGTTATGCATACAGGCAGAGAAATTCCTTCTGTAAGGAAAGATGCTAAAATATCTGATGTTGTGAGAGAAATAACAGAAAAAGACCTCGGGTTTACACTTGTCATTGATAAAAATGGACGGGTGGCGGGTATTATAACAGATGGGGATATAAGGCGGCTTTTACATAACAAAACAGATATTTCCAGCGTAACGGCAGAAGAATTTATGACGAAAAATCCCAAAACAATAGACGGGGAGCATCTTGCAGTAGAGGCATTGAGTATGATGGAAAAGATGGAAATTACCTGTCTGGTAATAATGGGGAAAAACAGAAAGGCAATGGGGGTTGTCCATCTCCATGACCTGCTTGGAAAGAAAGAGTTCAAAATTGAATACTGATAAGATAAAAGTTGTTGCAACTGATATTGATGGTGTTTTAACAGATGGGAAGGTATTTTATTTCAAAGGAAGGATATACCGTAACTTTAATATAAAAGACGGGACTGCTTTTAAACTCCTTTCAATAGCAGGGATAAAAACGGCTGTTATAAGCGCCAAAAAATCAGAGGAAACAAAAGAACGATTTTCAGAGTTAAGAGTTGACTACTATATTGAAGGGGTGGAGGATAAGCTCTCAGCAATGGAAAAATTTATAACCGGTAAAGATATAAAGTGGAACGAAATATGTTATATAGGTGATGACCTGCAGGATATTCCTGTAATGAGAAAGGCGGGATTTTCTGTGGCTCCTTATAACGCCTGTAAAGAGGTTAAGGATATCGCTGGCTATATATGTAAGAAAAATGGAGGAGAAGGAGTATTCAGAGAGACGGTTGAAATCATTTTAAAGGGGAAAGGGATATGGGAGGACATATTAAAAAAGTTTCTGGCATCATTATAATACTTTTACTTCTAACATATGGCTGTACTAAAAAAGAAGAAAATAAGATATCAGAAAAACCAGAAGAAGAGATAAAACACTTTACATTAAAACAATTTGCTGATAATAAAGGAGGAGGTTTTGTTCTGGAAGGTGAAAGTGCCGAAATTTCATCCGGCGGAGCATCAATGACCACCCCGCAGCTGTCATTTTCCACAGGGACAGAAAGCATAGAAATAACAACAGGAAAAGAGGGTTCCGGTGAAATAAAAATAGACCCTGATGAAAAAAAGGTAAAGACAATTATCATTACAGGTAACATAAAAATTGTTTACAGGGACTTAAAAACAAAAGACATAACAATGGAAGGCAGTTGTAAAAAACTCACTTATAACGAAATAGAAAAGACAATTATTATGGAGGTATCACCTGTTATAAAACGGGGTAATAATTATTTCTCCGGAGATGTAATGTATTATAACCTCGAGAAAAACTCTCTTGATATCAAGGGTAATGTAAATGCGCAGATATATACAGAAAAAGGTACTCATTAGTATTCTATTATTTACAGGTATGGCTTTCTGTCAGGATATAAGGGTATGTATTAAAAAATATGGTGGCAACCTGACTATCAATACCCTTGATATAGAGACCTATCTTTCAGGAGTCCTTTCAAAAGAAATGGATTCTCTCTGGCCTGAAGAGGCATTAAAGGCACAGGCAGTGGTCTCACGCACATTTGCTGTATATATGGCAAATGAAAGCAGAAAGAAAGGGTTACCGTATGATATTGAAAATTCCATATTCCATCAGGTATATGATTCAAGTAGTTGTGAAAGAATAGAAAAAGCAGTAAGGGAAACAGAAGGAGAAATTCTGACATATAAAGGAGATATTGTTCAGGTCTTTTTCCATGCATCCTGTGGAGGGAAAACAGCAAAGACATCGGATGTATGGGGAGGGCATTATAGACATATCTCTTCAGTGGAAGACCCTTATTGTATGGACACCCCTTACTATTACTGGGAGAAGTCATTTTCTCAGGATAAACTTTCAAGAATTTTCGGTACCTCTTCCATTGAAAAGATAGTTATTGAAGGGAGAGACGATACAGGACGGATAACTTCCTTGAGATTGACTGGAAAAGATGGTAAAATTATACGCCTGACGGGACATAGATTCAGGATGATGGTTAACCAGGGCAAAAATATATCTTTTGATAACCCTGAAATAATCCCGAGCACCAATTTTACTGTACATAAGGAGAACAACCTGTTTATTTTTAAAGGTTACGGGTATGGCCATGGAGTAGGGATGTGTCAGTGGGGCGCAAGGAGAATGGCAGAGAATGGTTTCAACTATAGACAGATATTAAAGCATTACTTTCCGGAGATGGAATTGTCAAAGATTGAATAACCCGGAGGTGAAGATGGAAATAAGAATCCACTCTGCAGTTCCTATAGATAAAGGTTTTGAAGAGTACATCAAGGATAAATTTGACCGTTTGAAAAAGTTTCTATTTGACGAAGGAAGTGCTGAGTTTCATATAAAAAGAGAAGGTTCTATATATATCAGTGAGATAAAAATTCATTCCAAGAGTTATAATATATTTCTCAAGGACGAAGACAACGATATGAATAAAAGTGTTGAAAAATTGTTTGATAGGGCAAAAGGGCAGGCAAGAAAGATGCATGACAAAGTAGTTGCAAAAAACTATAAAATATAACCAGATATGTGGAAAGGAGAGAGGAAATGAAAATAACGGACTTTTTGAAGGAAGATTGTATATTGATAGGGATTAAAAACAGGGAGAAGAAAGGTGCCATTTCAGAATTGCTGGAGTTATTGAAAGAGAGAAAATATATCAGAGACAGTAAGGAAATACTTGAAAGTGTGATGGAACGGGAAAAGTTAGGTTCAACAGGAATAGGACAGGGAATAGCAGTTCCACATACCAAAACAGACCAGATTGAAAACCTGGTTGGAGCAGTGGGGATTTCACATAGTGGTGTTTCTTTTGATGCTCTTGACGGTGAACCTGTCTATATAATATTTCTTATCCTGGCACCAACCAAATCCATAGGACTTCATCTTAAAGCACTTGCAAAGATAGCACGGCTGCTTAAGGATAAAACGTTTAGAAATGCTTTAAGAAAAGCATCTTCCCCAACAGAAGCATTTAATATCATAAAGGAAGATGAAGAAAAATTAACTCCCATATCCTGAAAATGAATAAATACTTACCAAAGCCCGGTAGATATGAATAGCAGGAAGGGAATTCTATACACCGATTTTTTGTTGAAACTTTGGCAGATAAAAAGTACAGATAGAAGAAAGCAGTCCGGATATAGAATATAATTAACAGTTTTTGACTTTTGAGTTTTAACTTTTGACTTATTACTTTTTACTTATTACTTTTTACTTTTGACTTTTGCGTTTTGACTTTTGACTTTTGACTTATTACTTTTAACTTTTGAGTTTTAACTTTTGACTTATTACTAATATGAAAAAGATAAAAGGAATAGGTATTTCTCCAGGTATTGCAATTGGAAAAGCTTTTGTCTGGGAATTTCCTTCTTTGCAGGAAACGGAATATACAATTGATAAACCAGCCATAGAGAAAGAACTGGAACGGTTTAATGATGCAATAAATACAACCGAAGCCCAGATTAAAGAACTTCAACAGACATTTGAGAAAGAGGTGGGCTCAAAATATGCAGATATATTTTCATTCCATCTTGCACTTTTAAAAGATAAATTATTTAAAAGCGAAGTGGAACGTATCATAAGAGAAGAAAAGATAAACAGTGAAAGTGCAGTTAAAAAAGTGATACATCACATAGGCAGGATATTCAAAAAAGAGGAGAAAGATTTCCTTCAGGACAGACGGAGAGATTTTATGGATGTTATTGAGAGAATTATACATAACCTTCGCGGTTCTTCTCATACAAGAATAAAAGTATTTCCCGAGGAAATAATCGTCGCAAGGGACCTATCTCCGAGTCAAACGGTGTCAATTGATAAAAAGTATGTCAGGGGCTTTGTCACGGCAATAGGAAGTGAAACATCCCACGCAGCAATAATTGCAAAGGCACTTGAAATTCCGGCTGTGGTTGCTGGTGAGAAAGTAACAACAGAGATAAAAACAGGGAATACTGTAATCATAGATGGACATACGGGAGAAGTTATAATAAAACCATCGGCAAAGGTTATTGAAGAGTATAAAAAGAAAAAGGAACAGTTATCAATACGAAAGAAACAACTGCTTTTCCTTAAGGATAAACCCTGCGAAACAATAGACGGCAAAAGGATATATCTGCATGCCAATATAGAACTCCCTGAAGAAGTAGAAACAGCCAGAAAATATGGGGCGGATGGTATTGGACTTTACAGGACAGAATATCTCTACCTGAATAGAAAGGACCTTCCTACTGAAGAAGAACACTTCCTTGCTTACAAAAAAGTCGCCGAAAAGATGGATAGTAAAAAACCTGTTATTATAAGAACTATAGATGTGGGTGGAGATAAATTTGTATCCGCCCTTTCTGTAAGGAAAGAATTAAACCCTTTCCTTGGCTGGAGAGGAATAAGATTCTCTCTTGAAAGAAAAGATATTTTTGAAACACAGTTAAGGGCAATTCTCCGTGCAGCAATCTATGGAAATCTCAAGGTTATGTTTCCTATGGTTTCTACATTAGAAGAAGTAAAGATGTCTCACAGGATACTCCAGAAAGTAAAAGGTGATCTTAAGAAAGAAAAAAAGAAATTTAAGCAGGATATTGAAGCAGGGATAATGGTTGAAACCCCTTCCGCAGCACTTATAACTGATAAACTTGCAGAAGAATCCAGATTTTTCAGTATTGGCTCCAATGACCTTATACAGTATACTCTTGCTGTGGACAGGAGTAATGAAAAGATATCTCATCTCTATCAGCCATGTCACCCTGCTGTTATCAAACTTATAAAAACCACCATTGAAAATGGAAAGAAAAAAGGTATATGGACGGGACTCTGCGGAGAAATGGCTTCTATTCCTGAGATAGCCTGTCTGCTGGTAGGTATGGGTATAGATGAGTTAAGTATGGCACCATCTGCAATACCAGCGGTAAAAGAGAAGATAAGGTCTGTAAGGTACAGCACTATGGAAAAAATTGCACAGGAAGTGCTCTTATTTGACACACATGAAAAGGTCTATAAATATCTTATAGAGAGAATAAAAAGAGGAGGGAAATGACAATATCTATGGATGACATAAAGGTACTGGATAAACAGGATATGCTTGGAAAACTCAAAGGGTTTGCTACCCAGTGCAGAGATGGTTATTCTTTCAATATTTCATCACTGCCATTTAAGTCAATAGAAAGGGTTATATTTTCAGGTATGGGAGGTTCTGCTATAAGTGGAGATATTATTACAACCATTTCATCTGAAAATTCTAAAATTCCATCCTTTGTAAACAGGGACTATACATTACCTCTATTTGCATCCGATGAAAAGACACTGGTGATTGTTATCAGTTATTCAGGAAATACTGAAGAAACTCTCAGTGTGCTTGAAGAAGCAAAGAAAAGGAAAAATTCAATAGTATGTATCTCAAGTGGTGGGAAGATAGAAAAGATTGCAAGGGAAGAAAACATTCCTTTCCTGAAGATACCCGGCGGATATCCACCAAGATGTGCATTAGGATACCTCTTTTTTTCATCTTACAGAATAATGGAAAATATTGGTGTTGTTCCTCCTTTAGAGGACGAACTTTTCACAAAAATGGAAAACTGGATTGAAAGATTCATCCCGGAACGCAATGATAATCTTGCAAAAAATCTTGCTGAAAAACTGCATAACAGGATTGCCCTTCTCTATTCCAGTAATAAATTTCTCCCCGTAATTACAAGATGGAAAACGCAGATTGCCGAAAACAGCAAGGCATTTGCCTTTATAAATGTCTTCCCTGAGATGAATCACAATGAGATTATGTCATGGCGCTATCCTGAATGGTTTATAGAAAAGTGCCTTCCTGTTTTTATAATTTCCAGAAAAGAACACCCCAGGATAAATCTTCGTTTTGAAATCACAAAAGATATTATCTTTAAGAAGCTCCCTGAGATTATCAGTTTAGTCCCTGAAGGAGAGAAATTGATTGAAGAGATATTTTATCTTATTATACTCGGCGACTGGGTAAGTTTCTATCTCGCTATATTAAACAGGGTAAATCCAACAGAGATACAGGAGATAGACCTGTTAAAACAAAGAATGGGAGGTTATCTATGAAAAACTCTTATCTTTTCACTTCAGAATCTGTTACAGAAGGCCATCCGGATAAAATCTGTGACCAGATATCCGACTCCATACTGGATGAGGTACTGAAACAGGACAGAAATGGAAGGGTGGCCTGTGAATGTCTGACAACAAGGGGACTTATCTTTGTTGCAGGAGAGATAACCACCACCGGTTATGTTGATATCCCTGGTGTGGCGAGAGAACTGCTTAAGGATATTGGATATACTGATACATCTTATGGGTTTAATTTTGACTCAAGCGCTATAATTACTTCCATTCAGAACCAGTCCCCTGACATTGCACTTGGCGTCAATAAAGGGGGAGCAGGAGACCAGGGTATGATGTTTGGATATGCAACCGATGAAACAGAAGAATTGATGCCAATGCCTATAATTCTCGCACATAAACTTGTAAGGCGCCTTGCAGAGGTAAGAAAAAAGGGAGAATTGAACTATCTGAGACCCGATGGTAAATCACAGGTAACTGTCCGCTATGAAAATGGTATTCCGAGGAGTGTTGAAAGTGTAGTACTTTCATCCCAGCATAATCCTGGCGTGAATCATAAAAAAATCAGGGATGACCTTACAGAGCTTGTGATAAAAAGTGTTATACCTTCTGCATTGAGAAGTAAAAAGATGAAGATTTTTATAAATCCAACAGGAAGATTTATTATAGGAGGCCCTCAGGCAGATACAGGGGTAACAGGAAGAAAGATAATTGTTGATACCTATGGTGGTGTGGGTAGCCATGGAGGCGGATGTTTTTCTGGAAAAGACCCGACAAAGGTAGACAGGTCTGCTTCCTATATTGCAAGATACCTGGCAAAAAACATAGTGGCATCCGGACTGGCAAAAAAATGTGAGCTCCAGATTGCTTATGTAATAGGAATGAAACAACCTGTTTCCATAATGGTTAATACAGAAAATACAGGGATTATTCCGGATAATGAAATAGTGAAATTGATAAGAAAGAACTTTGACCTTTCCCCATGGGGAATAATACAGAAACTTGACCTCCTCAGGCCTATATATAGAAAAACCGCCTGTTATGGGCACTTCGGCAGGGAAGAAGAGGACTTCACATGGGAAAAGAAAGATGCGGTCAAGGTCTTTCAAAAAGGAATATAAATGGACTATTCAATAAGAGATATCAAACTGGCAGAAAAGGGGAAAAAACGTGTTGAGTGGGCTTTCCAGCATATGCAGGTTTTAAAATTATTAAGGGAGGTTTATCATAAAAACAAAATCTTCAGAGGTATGAAGATAGGATGTTGCCTTCATATTACCACAGAAACAGCAAACCTTGTTATCAACCTTAAACAGGCAGGAGCGGATGTTTTTCTCTGTGCTTCAAATCCCTTAAGCACACAGGATGATGTATCGGCATACCTCGTAAAATATGAAAAGATAGGTGTCTTTGGAAGATATGGAGATGACAGGAAATCATATTATCAGAACATCAAAAATGTTATGGCAATAAAACCACACCTTGTTGTGGACGATGGATGTGACCTAATCTCATCACTGCATAAAAACGCCGCATTTACAGGAAATCTGATAGGAGCCACTGAAGAAACAACGACAGGAGTGATACGATTGAGAAGTTTAGCAAAAAAGGGTATGTTAAAATTTCCTGTGATTGCAGTCAATGATGCTGATACAAAACATCTTTTTGATAACAGATATGGAACAGGACAGTCAACTGTGGATGGGATACTCCGTGCCACAAATATTATGATAAGTGGAAAGGTAGCGGTTGTGTGCGGTTATGGATGGTGCGGTAAGGGCATTGCAAAAAGACTGGCAGGAATGGGCGGAAGGGTTATCATCACTGAGATAGAACCAGTGAAAGCACTTGAAGCGGTAATGGATGGATATCAGGTATTACCAATATCAGAAGCAGCAGAAATCGGAGATATTTTTATAACATCTACAGGAGATACTAAAGTTATAGACATCACCCATATAAAAAAGATGAAAGACGGTGTTATCCTTGCCAATGCAGGACATTTCAATGTAGAGATTGATATTGCCTCCCTTGAAAAAATCGCCAGAAAGAGACGGATAAAAGAATGTCTCGATGAATATACACTCCTAGGAGGTAAAAGGGTCTATCTGCTTGGTGAAGGACGGCTTGTAAATCTTGCCTGTGCGGAAGGACATCCATCCTGTGTAATGGATATGAGTTTTGCCAATCAGTTTCTCTCTCTTGAATTTCTTAAGAACCATCCTTCACTGAAACCAGATGTTTATAAGGTTCCTTCTTACATAGACAGAAAAGTAGCGGAGATGAAGCTTAAAACAATGGGTATAAAGATAGATAAACTAACTCCTGAACAGAAAAGATACCTGAGCTCATGGGAAGCAGGAACATAAAACATAAAAAATTACTCAAAATCGGAATAACCGGCATATTCGGTTCGGGTAAAACCACCGTAAGTTCAATGTTCAAAAGGGCGGGTGTTCCTGTAATTTCCTGTGATGATATAGTTCATCGTCTTATAAAAAAGAAAGAAATTATGTATAAGATAAAGGATATATTTGGAGAAAATGCCGTTAAAAAAGGAAATATTAACAGGGAGTATCTGAGTAATATGGTTTTTTCAGATAGCAGAGCAAGAAGAAAACTTGAAGGGATTTTACATCCTGAGGTCTTCAAAGAGATAAACAAAAAAATACTTGACTATGACGGGAAAAAGAGTATAATAGCAATAGAGATTCCTTTATTGTTTGAAACAAAATCAGAGAAACTTGTTGATAAAATAGTGGTCGTCTCATCAACCCACCAGAAAATCTTACAACGGCTGGAAGGAAGATTTACCAGGGAAGATATAAGAAAAAGATGGAAAGCGCAAATCCCGCTGAAAGAAAAAGAAAAGAAAGCAGATTATGTTATTGATAATTCAGGTTCTTATTCCGAAACATTCCGTCAGGTGCAAAATCTTATAGAAAGATTAAATACTCTTGTGGAATAGAGTATCTTCTATCTTTTAATAGACCAGGGAGGTACTGTATGGAGATAGTTAATAACTTGGAAGCGATTAAAAATCTGGATGTAGCCGCATTGAGAAAACTAACCATTCCTAAACTGCAGTCAATAGCAAAAACATTGAAGGTTGAAGGCATAAGTAATCTCAGAAAGGAAGAACTCATATACAAAATAATGGAATCGCAGACAAAAAGAGAAGGGCTTTTATTTGCTGAAGGGGTGCTTGAAATACTACCTGACGGTTTTGGATTTCTGAGGTCTCCGAATTACAATTACCTGCCAGGACCTGATGATATATATGTCTCACCATCACAGATTAAAAAGTTTTCATTGAAAACAGGAGATACAGTTGCAGGTCAGGTAAGACCACCAAAGGATAATGAAAAGTACTTTGCTCTCCTGAAGGTTGAAACCGTAAATGGCGAACCACCTGAGAATATACAGTCAAGGATTCCTTTTGAAGAATTAACCCCTATACATCCAAATCAACGTCTCTTATTGGAAACAACCCCGGAAGAGATAACCACAAGGGTGATAGACCTTGTTACCCCTATAGGAAAAGGGCAGAGAGGACTTATTGTATCACCACCGAGGGCAGGCAAAACTGTTATTCTACAGAAACTCGCAAATGCAATAGCAAAAAATCACCCTGAGGTATATCTGATTGTATTGCTTGTAGCTGAGAGACCCGAAGAAGTTACAGAGATGCGACGGATTGTTAAAGGTGAGGTAATCAGTGCAACCTTTGATGAATCACCTGAGAGACATACACAGGTTGCGGAAATAGTAATGGAAAAGGCAAAACGGCTTGTAGAACATAAAAAGGATGTTGTAATCCTGCTTGATAGTATTACACGGCTTGCGCGGGCTTATAATATCCTGGTTCCACATACCGGGAAGATTATGTCAGGTGGGCTTGAATCAACCGCACTTGATAAGCCAAAAAGGTTCTTCGGAGCAGCAAGAAATATTGAAGAAGGAGGAAGTTTAACAGTTCTGGGGACAGCGCTTATAGATACAGGCAGTAAAATGGATGATGTTATATTTGAAGAGTTTAAGGGAACAGGAAATATGGAGATTAATCTTGAGAGGAAACTTGCTGACAGAAGAATCTTCCCCGCGATAGACATTAACAGGTCAGGGACACGAAGAGAAGAACTGCTTGTAAATCCCGATGAACTGCAACTTATGTGGCTTTTGAGAAAGGTTCTTGCCCCCTTAAATCCCATAGAGGCAATGGAACTTTTGATAGCAAGGATGCGAAGTACAAAAACAAATATAGAACTCCTCCTTAATATCAAAGCACAGACACAGTAAGGAAACCCCTTTATGTTTCAGGCAATCTATACAGCGAGTTTTCTTATGGCGTGGGGAGGAAACCTTTTAGGTATATCTCTCTCCCTGTTTCTTGCTCAGATAAAGCAAAGCGGCCCTTTTATTATAGGACTTGCAGGCTTTACTGGAAATTTTATCTATACCATAGTTACATTTTTACTTTCCCGCCATCATCTAAAGAACAATACAATTTTTATATATACCACGATAGCCATAGGAATTTCTTATTTTCTGATACTTTTTTCTCCTGTTCCTATTATCTTTGTAATCCTGCTTTTGGGAGGTATATTTTATGCGGTATTCTGGCCTTCTATTCAGAGCTGTTTTGTCGCTACCAATGATGATTTAAAAATAGGTATATATAATCTCTTCTGGTCGGCAGGAGTAATACTCGGGACATTTTCATCAGGATTTATCTACTCCTTCAGTCCGTATGCTCCTTTTTTTGTCACATTATCTCTTTCCATAATTGCCTTCTGTGTACTTATATCTAAAAAAAATCACTTATCTGCATTAAATGCAGTTCCCTTGCAGGATAAAAATAAAGAGCAGATATCGCCTGTATTAGTAAAGGAAATCAGAATGTTAAACTTCCTTCACTTCTTTGCATGGAGTGCCATCTTTTATCTCTATCCCAAACTCGGGCTTTTAAGGAAATTTTCACCTCAGTTTATAGGGACAGTGATAGGAACTCTTCTTATCAGCAGGTTTGTTACCTTCTTCCTCCTGATGGATAAACCACTCATACTACATCCTGCCAGATTCATCATATCCTGTCTGTTCTTTTTTATCAGTTGCCTGTTAATAGGACTGGGAAGCCATACATTTATCATACTTACGGCAGCCATTGTTATGGGAATTACAGGCGCCTTTTCTTATCATAACAGTCTGTTAATGCATATAAAATATAACCTGAAAACAGAAATACATGAATGTGTTATAGGAGCAGGTTTATTTGCTGGTTCCCTTGTTGCTGGATTATTAGGACAGATACTTAATCTACCGGTTGCCTATACAATTATTGGTACCTTCACACTTCTTGTCGGCTTATTATATAGCAGACACTACCTTTTCGGATTGACAAAACGTAAAGTTAACTAAATTCCCTTTAAACCAGCAGGCACCTGTAAA
>Ga0116166_1002440_pt1 | contig 15390 bp, 9 predicted proteins | sample AD_JPNMR2_MetaG_FD_89884 | JGI IMG/M metagenome (GOLD analysis project Ga0116166, IMG submission 89884) | Active sludge microbial communities of municipal wastewater-treating anaerobic digesters from Japan - AD_JPNMR2_MetaG | ecosystem: Engineered > Bioreactor > Anaerobic > Digestate | place...
AATGGTGTTCCATACGCTGCTGTTGCAATAAAACAACCACCGCTGCTTGAACGAACAGGTGGCTCCGGTGTTCCCAGCGAAAAATAATCGTTGCCTTTTAACTGTTCTGCATTCACTCGAACAGTTATATACATATCCTGCAAATTTCTTTCTATTACCTGAGATGTAATGTCTTCCCATTTGTTGTCAGGTCCTGGCCAGTGATATACATGGGCCCTGGCTAAAGTCACGCTTGTGTCAACAATCGATAGTTCATCGTATCTGACAGGTATTTTGATATCAACAGTATCACCAGGATTTAAGGTAAAATTTGAACTCAATAGATATGTATTCTTAAAGCCCACAACAGATGTAAGTTTTGCTGGAATGTACGCGGATTCAATATAACCAACATCAACCTGAGGATTTGGGTCTGCAACCCCTGCTGAATTAAAAAAGGCAAACAGATTGTACCCATACGGATCTGTATAAATTTGAGTTTCTGTGAATAAATTGTCTTTCCAGATAGTGCCAATTGTTGCTGGTTTTGAAAAAGCATCAAGATATTCCTGTGAATAAAGGGAAAAATATGCTGGGGCGCTCCCATCGTCAAAACTGAATATTCTATAGTAATTTGTGTCAACTGCAGTATCGTCTATGAATGAAGTCGTTTTATCGGTTGTATCCTTGAATACACAGATTGCTCCACCAGGCAAACTGCTTCCAATTGTATAACTTGTTCCATTTACTGGCTTGTCGTCCCATGCTAATGGAGCACTCTTTCGGAAAATGATTGTTCCTGTAAAACACGCTGGATTCTTCCAGGTCAACAAAATTTTTCCAAAAAGAGCGCTTGCTGAAAATTCGGTAACAGGAGAAACACTGCCTATAATTGCAGATACTTTCACACTCACAGTGTTTGCGTCAGCAATAAATGCAATCGTGCCAGTATGGGACCCTGTCGCAAGAAGCGCTCTGACAATCTGCGCCTGTACCTGAGTACTCTGTCCAGAACCAAGAGTACCAGAATTTGGATTTATTCTTAACCAACCAGTAATGCCATCGTCAGTGGTAATTGCAGAGGTCCAGTTAATAGCAGTACCACCAAGATTGGTCAATGTAATGGTCGCTGTTGTGTCAACAGTTCCAAAATGGATAAATTCTGGTGAGACGCCAAATCCCGAAGGTGGTAGCGAAATGCTTGTCTCGCCACCAATAGCAACCGTCTGCATATCAGTGCCGTCAAAGTATTTTACCACTCCTTGAAAATTCTGTACGCCTGTGGCATCTCCAGGAATATTCACGGTGTACCTGATAATAACAGAAGAAATGCCTGTGGCGCTGAATTCCAGCCAGGAATACGTAGATGGCGCAGTAAATTTGTTAACCGGTAGATTTGACGATATAATCTGCCAGGTTTCTGGTATTGTTTCTTCCACAATCACTGCTGTCGGCATCCCGCTGATTTCAACAGACAGTGTAACTTCTATGCTCTGGCCCGGCAGGTAGGTCGCAGAAGAAAAACTTCTTGTGGCATTGACAGAAATCTGTGAAATCTGGGACCAGGCGCAAGAAAGTCCTATTGCGCATAGTAAGGAAAACACTACCACCGCATGTTTTTTAACATTTCGAATATCCAGCATATTCAGTCCTCCGTTAAGTTTTCACGTTTTTGCAATCAAATACTATTCCAGAAAGGTTGGGTTGTTGGCGCATAAGTATATCCGCCAGCCGCCCAGAAGTCAATTGTTTTCAAAAGCCAGAAGTCCCATTCAGATAAATTCACTGGCCAGCCCTTAATTCTCAAATTTTTAGCCCATCTCTCTATGGTATACAGAAGTTCGCTATCTGAAATTTTACTATCTCCGTCTGTATCAGCAGGGCAATTTGGTTGACCATAAACAATATACGAATCCCCCTTAATCATTGTTCTTGTTGTTCCGTCTGTCACACTACCGTTAGTAAAGTTCCAGGTTCCATCAACAGGAATTCCCTGGAATTCGATTTTTAACTTCAATGTGCCATCAGTTAAAGGAAATATTGAACCAATGTTATTTGAAACAATCCACTTTACAGTGCCTGTGGTATTACCGCTACTTGTCAATGGAAATAGTGCTACATCATTAAACCAGGCGCCTGTAATGTTCCAATCGGCTGAGGCGCCGCCTGCAATCGTCGGCAATTGTTCTGTAATGATAAAAGAAAGAGGTGGATTCAGTTTATTGATACTGATGTTAAGGTTGTAATAATATGCAAAGTTACTGTCAATTCTGTTGTAGATAAACTCGCGTGTGACGGTTACCTTCTCAGTAATACTTTTTGCCCAGGAAAATCTGTCCTTTGGAACCACTGAAGACAGGGTTTCAGTGGTACCAGTATCAAGATTTGCAATAACAACTGACCATGAAAGATATGCGATGCGATTATCATTTTCCCATGGTGAAAATTGTGGGTAATAACCGACCTGGGATATCAATAACGATTGGGCAGAACCATCAGGATTCATACTGTAAATACCCTGACCGGCACTCCTCGTTGTAACAAACACAATTTTCTTACCATCAGGAGAAAAAGAGGGGTGAAAATTTTCACTGCCTGGTGTTTGCGTGAGGTTCACAGGAGAACCGGTTACAGTAATACTGGTGGATGTTATTGTTATCGGAATAGAAAATATCTGCCGACCAGAAGATGTTGAACCAGTATAAACAATCGCAGTTCCATCAGGCGCAAAACATAAATCAGATTTTTCCACATTTGAAGTATAGGTAAGACGAATCGCGGATACACTCAAATCAGTTTTTCTTACATAGATATCATTGGAAATCACATAAGCAACCCAGTTAGAATCAGGTGAAAAAGCAGGATACCTTGCATTAAAATTGGATTCAATCTGAACAGGGTCTGCTCCGTCTGCCTTCATCACCCAGATGCCATTGCCAGCATACGCAATTAAACTACCTGTTGGGTCAAAAACAGGATAGGAACTGTTGCTAACATTTGAGGTCAACTGAATAATCTGGTTTGATGCATTTCTTAAATACACCTGAGACGGCAGATCTGAAGTATAAACAATCTGTATCGGTCTTGTTTTTACAGGATAATAAATCGGAAACTTTGCATTTGAACTATCTGAAATCTGCCTTGTATATGGATTTACTCCACCAATCTGCGCAAGATACAGCATTTTTGTCTGATTGAACGGACTTCTGCCAGCAAAAACAAATGCAGTATCAGTACCCGTTGAATCCACAATCGCAACTGGCTGCGGGTCATCCTGATATAAAGGTTGTTCTATAAAATAAAGATTTGTTTGTATGTCTGTGCTTGAACCTGATGCCGTATCAAACCTGCAAATCTTCCAGTTTGAATAACCAGCAGGTGATTGTGTCTGCGTTGCATAAAAGAATGAAGAACGACTCTGATTCAAGGCCGGTCTACCCAATCTCGGAAAATACGGCTCAAGAATACCGTTGTTAGTAAAATTTGTCAGGTCAGAACCAGTTGTAGAAATAAGATAATAGTCCTCAAGATAGCCGAGTTTGTGTTTGAAAATAATATGATTGTCGTCGAGAAACTGAACATCAAAACAATCACCGTTCATTAGAGTAAGTTGCAATAATCTCTTTAGTCCTGTTAATTCTTTTATCCACAGTTGCCTGCCTGCAAAAGGACCAGGATTTCTCATTTCAGCAGTAAAAGCAAGTTTCGTCATGTCAGGACTTAAAACGCCTGAGAACTGGTTTTTTGTTTGAGACAAAAGTTGTTGCGTTAAACTTAAATTTTCAAGTCCGCTGCCATCGTTATTGATGCAATAAAGAAGTGTCTCTGAACTGGTGTTCGCCTTATAAGAAAACACAATTTTTGTCCCATCAGAAGAGATTGAAGGGTCTGTTAAAACACCCGTGCCGATAGCGGTTTCAAGTCGGGTTAAACGAGAGGAAACATCTGTTGAAAGGTCATTCACCCAGAGGTTATTGTCTTTCACAAAATACACATAGCCAGAGTATTGTGTCTGCGCTATTGCAAACTGAACACCCAACAATATCGCAATTGATGAAAATAATATTTTTAACTTTTTCATACTTTTTTCCATAAATAGGTTCCGAGTAATCTGCTATTTGTTATGTCATAGGTGTAACCCGCCTGATTTGCCCATAAATTTATCGTTGTAAGAAGCCACATATCCCAGTCCTGCAAATTTTCCGGAAACCCGTAAACCCTGCTGTTTATCGACCACAGATAAATAGTTTTCAGTAGTTCTTCGTCAGAAATATTCCAATCAGAATTTGTATCAAATGGAAGATGGGGATTGTCAACGATTATGGACGAACTTCCTTTTGCAAATGTTTTAATACCATAGGTGTCGCACCAGCCAGCAAATGTCCTGAAAGTACCATAGGTTTCTGAACCAGGATTTGTGTTTTCTACTGTAATCTGGACAATACTATCCTGAAGCGGGGCAATGCCTGACGGTCCAAAAATCCACTTCAAAGCGCCGGTGGTGGCGCCATTGCTCGTCAGCGGAGAGGGCGTAAATCCATTAATTTTTACATCAGTAAGTTGCCAGCCAGACGGTATCACTTCTGTAAGAATTGCATTATTGGGTAATGGAATTCTATCAACGTGAAGTAAAAGATAATAAGTGAAAGAAATGTAAGGGTCTCTTTCTTTAATTCCCATCACGCGTTCGGCTTCAACCAGATCAGCTGGCACATTGGAAATCCGCAGATAGTCCCCAACAATCCCGGTCATTGCAGGCGTAATATCCTGCTGTGATATGTCTGCGTTGCAAATACTCTGAGGATTACCTGAAATATAATAAATGATATCTGGATTATCCGCCGAAAAACACACGCTTGACGGATTCACAGGAGCATTTGAAGCAAACAGAATTTTTCTCTGCTGGGTGCCGTCGCTGTTCATAAGCCATATCTCAGACAATTGATTCCTTGTTGAAATAAACACGATTGATTTACCATCTGCTGCCCATGATGGAGAATAATTTTCAAAAGTCAATGGAGTGATATTTCTTGGTGCACCCGCAGTGATACTCATCGGCGCTCCATAGGAAATCTGAACAGGACTAACAAAAATATTTTTCTTTCCATTTACTGTGGCAGTGAATGTTATTTCCTGCGCCAATGGCGAAAAACTGATATCACCAATCACATTGCCGGTAAAAGTCAATCTTGTAGCAATTCCGGAACCATCAGACCTTTTTGCATAAATGTCGCCATTTTTCACATACAGAAGCCATAATCCATCAGAAGAAAATTCAGGATAATCAGCACCCGGATTTGAATCTATTTGAATAATGCCTGTTCCGTCAGGTCTGATAACATATAACCCGGACGCAGATACAAAAGCAATCATTGTACCCCTTCTATTGATTGTTGGATGCCGGTTTCCACTTCCTGCAGTGATACGGGTCGAATTTCCGTTTTCATTTCTCACATACACGTATCCGTCCTGCGAATACACATATCGTTGCAATTTCGCTGATATCATAATAAAAACTGGTAGTGTCGTATGCAAAGCACCAGAAGTTAATTGTTCCACATATGGATTGATAACAGGAATGTTTACAGTGTATAAACTGTACACATTGCCCGACAGAGATCCGCACAAAAACATTGTACTGTCTGTCTCTCCATAGGCGGGATATGGTTCTTCCTGAAGCAATGGGTCAGATTCAGTAAAATAAAGAAAATCAGTGATTAGATTTTCTGTACCGGTACCATCAAGTGGTTGCAACTGATAAATTGCCCATTTTCTGTATCCAGAAACATCCTGCACCTGTTTTGCGTAAACGATCGCATTTCTGCTATTATTCAACATGGGTCTGCCAAGTCGTGGAAAGTATGGAGACAGGGTTTCATTGTTGGTAAGACGGGTTATTTCACCTGTGGTCGTTACTGAATAATAGTTTTCAAGACTGCCATTTTGCATTTTAACAAGAATAGTACTGTTGTCTATGAAAGAAGGATAGGAACAATTCCAGGTTGGGTCAAAGGTCAATCTTCTTCTGTTTGAACCGTCACTATTGCAGACATAAAGGTGATAGACAGATGGATTATCTTTGTCATTGGCAGTATATGCAATGGTGCTTCCGTCTGGAGAAACAGCAACACCAGTATATGATATTTCTGTATCAGGTGAAAGAAAATCAGTTAATCCGCTACCATCAATGTTGATTCTCCATATCGTGGGATTTGGTCTCCCATTTGCTGGAGAACTTCTGGTAAAATATATTAATCCCCCTGCACCATAAGCGGAAATTGTCAATGCCCTGCCATTGTCTGTTTCTGCAAATGCTGTAAGGAGAGTCGTTTCACCAGAGGAAGTATCATAAAAAATAATGTTGGAACTATTATTGGAAGAATTCTGTGAGTATATCACCCCAGCCGTTTGAGCAAAAACACAATTTACAACAATCACCATCAGGCCTGCAACACAAAACCACCCGAACAATCGGTTCTTATTCATTTATTGGCCCTGTTATACATTACGCATCTTTGAATCATTTTACATCGTAATAGTCGTACCTGTCAAAAACAATTTCTATCTTCAGAAAACGAACATCACAAATATTTTTTTCGCAGCAGACCATAATTTCAATAATCCCTATCCCGCAAGAATTCTATTTACGAAATATGTCAGGGTCATCAGTTCAGTCGCCATATCAACATTGAGAACCCGTACTGGCTGAGTAAGATTCAAATTCACAGGAGCAAAATTCAGAATGCCCTTTATTCCGCAGGCAACAAGTTTTTCTGCAACATGTTGAGCCGATTCAACAGGAACAGCAAGAATTGCGAGTTGCACGCGGTCATGCTGAATAAATTTTTTCATTTCAGAAACATCATATACTCTAACCTTTCCAAGGGTTTTACCAATTTTTTCTTTATCACTGTCAAATGCTCCAACAATCCTGAAATTAAAATTTAAAAATCCAGGATACGCAAGCAGCGCAGAACCAAGTTTACCAACACCAACAAGAATAATCCTGCATTCCCTGTCAATACCCAGTATTCTTTCAAGATGATGGATCAGGTTGTCAACCCTGTAACCGACACCGGGTTTGCCTACTGGACCGAAATAAGAAAGGTCCTTGCGAAATTGTTCAGGACTAACATTGAGATACGCAGTAATCTGCCCCGACGATATGATATTGAATTTCAACTCTTTGAGCTTTCTCAAACTTCTTAAATATAACGCTATTCTTCTGATAGTTTCCTGCGGTATTCTTACCTGTTTTTTTTTCGCCATATTACATGACGGTTATGGTTCAATAATTGCTTTGATTACACCGTCGCTTCTTGTAGAAACAATTTCTAATGCATTTTGAATTTCATCAAGTGGAAATTTATGAGTGATAATAGAAGAAAACTTGATGTGGCTTTTACACATAAGGGCAAGTGCTGCCTCTGTTGTAAAAGCAGACCTTCTCACAGCAAAAATTGGAAGTTGTTTTCTTCTGGACAGGTGCGGGTCAAAACAAACTTCGTCTTCTGCGGGGATTCCAAATATGACAGCTTTTCCACCAATCGCAGCAATATCAATCATCTGTTTTATTGTTTGTTGCTCTCCTGCGCACTCAAACGCAATGTCCACACCCCTGTTATTTGTTTTTTCGTTGATTGCTTTGACAATATCTTGCCTATTTGCAAGATATATCTCGTCTGCGCCAAGTTTTTTAGCCATTTCTGCGCGTTGTTCTATAATCTCTGTCACAAAAATCTGCCTTGCGCCACCGGTTCTGCAACAAAAAAGAACTGATAGTCCTATGGGCCCTGCGCCAAGAATGGCAATACTATCTCCTGCTAAAAAATTTGCAAGACGTACTCCGTAGAGCGCTATCGCCAGTGGTTCAGCAAGAGTGCCTTCCGCAAAGGAAAGAGAATCCGGTAGTTTTATCACATTTTTTTCAGGCATCACGATGTACTGCCTGAATGCGCCATAAACAGGTGGTGTTCCAAGGAATTTAACATACGGACATAAATTAGGTCTGCCAGTAATGCAAAATTCACATTTTCCACAGGAAATACCGGGTTCTACCACTACCCTGTCTCCTTCTTTAACGGATTTCACATGTTTCCCTGTGGCAACAATCTCGCCAGACGCCTCATGACCAATAATAAATTTCTCTGGCACAATTTGATCCCCAATCCTTCCATCAAGAAAATAATGCGCGTCTGAACCGCACACACCGATTGCCCTGATACGAATTAAGACCTCATCGTCCTTGCAATCAGGTATTTCAAATTCATCAATAACAAATCTTTTCTTTTTGAGAAGATATGCCGCCATACCTTTTTTCATTGGACGCTCCGTATGGTAAAATAATTTTAGCCGTTTATAATTATTATACCACAAAACCAGGAGAAATAATGCCACTGCAACCGATTTCACCAGAACAGGCGAGAGCAATCTGTAATTTGGAATCGCTTGAATTTGAGACGACAAAAGATATACCACCAATTGAAGGCATCATCGGACAGGAGCGTGCCGCAAGAGCGCTTAATTTTGGACTACAAATGGAACAGGATGGCTATAATATCTATGTATCAGGAATACCTGGAAGCGGAAGAACAACTTCAGTGGAATCAGCAGTGAAAGAAATTGCAAAAACAAAACCAACGCCTGATGACTGGTGTTATGTGTATAATTTTTCTGCCCCTGATAATCCCAGATGCATGAGATTCCCACCAGGAATGGCTGAAACATTCAGAAAGGATATGGAAAGCCTGATTGAAGAACTCAAAATAGATCTGCCAAAAGCATTTGAAAGCAAGATATATGAAGAACAGAAAAATACAGTGATAAGAAAATTTCAAAAAAGAAAAGAGGAACTCATCACACAACTTGAAGAAAAAGCAAGAAATGCTTCCTTTGCTCTCAAACACACACCTTCGGGTTTTGTTTTTGTTCCCCTGATTGAAGGAAAACCCCTCACAGAAGAAGATGTGGAAAAACTTACTGATGAAGCAAAGAATGAAATCAAGACAAAAGAAGAAATCCTTGTCTCAGAACTGGCTGAAGTACTGCGAGAAATAAGACAGGCAGATAGGGCAACGCGGGAAGAACTGCAGAAAATAGAACATGAAACTACCATGTTCACAGTGAGCCCAAGAATCAATGAATTAAAAGAAAAGTACGCAGAATTTCCAGAAGTATTGAAATATCTTGACGAGGTCCAGCAAGATATTATTGAAAATCCAGGCAATTTTGAAGAAAAAAGAGAGATTGAATTTCTTCCCGGGTTAAAGATGCCGGCGAAAGAAAATCAACTTTTCAAATACCAGGTGAATGTGCTCATCGATAACAGCAAAACTGAGGGAGCACCCGTTGTAAAGGAAACACAGCCCACATGCTACAACTTAACAGGAAGGATTGAGTACAGACCCACGCTTGGTGCAATGTTCACTGACTTTACCATGATAAAACCAGGTGCCATTCATAAAGCCAATGGGGGTTTTCTAATTTTGAACATCCTTGATGTACTGCGTAATTACTTTGCGTGGGAAGCATTGAAAAGAACAATAAAAAACAGAGAAATCAGCATAGAAGATTTGAACGAACAGTTCAGAATCATCAACACTCCAACATTAAAACCACAGCCAATTCCAGCAAATATCAAAATTATTCTTATTGGAAGTCCACTTCTTTATCATCTTCTGTATGCATATGACGAGGACTTTGAAAAACTTTTTAAGGTGAGGGCTGATTTCAGTTCTTTAATGGACAGGAACATTGAGGGCGTCAGGCAGTACGCAAAATTTATCAGTAAACGGGTCAAAGAAGACAAACTCAAGGACTTTGACAGACAGGCAGTTGCAAAGGTTGTTGAATATGGCTCAAGAATTGTTGAAGACCAGAAAAAACTTTCGACAAGATTTATGGAAATATGTGATTTATTGAAGGAAGCAAATCACTGGGCAAGTATGGATGGTTCTGACATAGTAAAAGGAGTTCATGTTCAAAAAGCCATAGAAGAAAAAATATACAGATCCAATCTTATTGAACAGAGGATTGAAGAACTGATTAAGGAAGGTGTCATTATCGTTGATACTGATGGAGAAAAAATTGGTCAGGTCAATGGACTCAGTGTTTTGAGTTTAGGGGACTATCAATTCGGGAAACCATCGCGAATTACTGTAAGTGTTTCCATGGGAAAAGGTGGACCAGTGCATATTGACCGTGAAGTAAAAATGACTGGCAGCATACACAACAAGGGTTTTTTGATTTTGAAAGGACTTTTTGCTGAGAAATTTGGAAAAAGCTACCCGCTTTCATTTCTGGCAACTATTTGCTTTGAACAGGTTTATGAAGAAATAGAAGGAGATAGCGCTTCATCAACTGAATACTATGCCTTAATATCAGGGATCTCAGGAATACCTTTAAAACAGGGAATAGCAGTTACGGGCTCCATCAACCAGAAAGGAGAAATTCAGCCAATTGGCGGAGTGAACGAAAAAATTGAAGGTTTTTATTCGGTGTGCAAAATCAAGGGATTAACAGGAAATCAGGGTGTCATCATTCCTAAAAAGAATCTTACCCATTTAATGTTAAAGGAAGAAGTTGTCGAAGCAATCAGGCATGGGAGATTCCATGTCTGGGCAGTAAAGGATGTTGATGAAGGAATCGAAATACTTACTGGAATTCCAGCAGGAAAGCCAGACGGAAACGGTAAATATCCAGAAGGAACAGTGAATGCTGCTGTTGCGAAAAAATTGATGGAACTGGCAAAGAAGTCAAAGGAAATCGAAAAGCAACTTTCACCAAAAACGCAGAAAAAAAACAAAAATCCCTGAGATCTTTTCCTTGTGTTTCAACAACTTCTCGTATCCTCGAAAATTTCCTGTTACCCGCTTTTTTGAAATTTTAAATCCCACCCCTCTAAATGAATGTCCCTGGTCACTTCCCTATTATAAACGTTCCACCCCACTTTTTATAAACTCTCCTAATATCCCCTCTTTATATATTCCCTCAACATCTCCCCTCTTTATAAAAGAGGGGCTGGGGGAGATTTCTTAAAATTTCCCTGCAACTTTAGGTCCCCTTCCTTTACAAAAGGAAGGCTGGGATAAATTTCTGAAATCCCCCTTAATCCCCCTTTTGTAAAGGGGGAAAACAAAAGGAGGAATTTGAAAATGGGGGAAATGAGGGAGGAATTTGTAAAGGGGGATATCAGGAGCGAGATTTTATAAATGGGGAAAACAAAAGGACGATTTTGTAAAGGGGGAAAATAGTAGGAGGGATTTTGAAAAAGGGGAGAACGAGGAGATGGATTTTATAAAGGGAAAATATGAAAAAATTTTGCAAAGGGGGAAATGAAGAAGAAATTTTGAAAAGATGGAGACCTGGAGGAGGGATTTGAAAAGAGGAAAAACAGGTGAAGGAATTTTATCATGGGGAAAATAAAAAAAGAGGGAGAATAATAAATGAATCTTATTAGAAAGAATTTCTCAAATTGAGCCGTAACCAAATCTGCCAGAAATATCAGGTCTGTCCCGCCACTTTTCAACTGTTTTCACCCTTAATTGTAAGTAAACCTTTTTCCCGAGGAGAAGTTCTATTTCCTTTCTTGCGCTGGAACCAACAATTTTCAGTTTTTCTCCATTTTTACCGATGATTATTCTTTTCTGATTGTCCTTTTCAACAATGATATTTGCCATGATAACAAGCATATCAGGATTTTTATCTCCTGGTTTCATTTCTTCAATTTCTACTGCGATAGAATGTGGAATTTCCTGATAAACCTGTTCGAAAATTTTTTCGCGGATGATTTCGCTGATTTTATATGTCTGTGGAAGAGAATCAGTGAATTCTGGTGGAAAAAGTTTTTCGCCTTCTGGCAGATGTTTCACAATGGTTTTCTCAACATCATCAACATTTTCGACATTCAAGGCAGAACATGGAATAATTTCATGGAAATCAAATTCCCTGTTCAGGTGTTCAATCAGCGTGAGAATTTTTTCCCTGGGACTTGCCCTATCAATTTTGTTAATCACCACAATAACATTTTTTTCTGATTTTTTTATCCTTTCAAGAATTTCCCTGTCTTCTTCATCGTATCTTGTTACATCAATCACTGCCAAAATTAGGTCGGCTTCTTCAATTGCGGCAATAACATTATCCTTCATCAGTTCGCCAAGTTTATGACGGGGTCTTTCGTATCCAGGGGTATCAATAAAAACAATCTGATGGACATCTGTCGTTTTTACTCCAAGAATACGAAATCGGGTTGTTGCAGGGTGTCTTGAAACAATTGAAACCTTATGACCCACAAGCGCATTTACAAGCGTGGATTTTCCAACATTTGGTTTGCCAATAACCGCCACTGTACCAGATTTCATTGTGTGTCCACAAGAGGAATGATCCAATCATAAATTTTGAAAATTTCCCTCTTTTTCTCAAGGTAGTAAAGATAATTTTTCAAACTGACATCAGGAGGAACCCTGTGATCAACATGGGGAATATAACCGCCTTCTTCTACAACTGGCTTAATTTTTTCAAGTTCCCTGGCAATCGCCGATGGTCCTGCAATTAATGCCTTTTTGTCAACCCCGCCCATTAGAAGAACTCGCTTGCCAAATTTTTTTCTCAATTGCACAGGGTCTGAACCGCTATTGATTTCAAGTGGAAACATAATATTTATCCCTGCGTCCAGCCACAATTCAACCAGTTCATTAATATTTCCATCGCAATCTATAAAAATCAAATCTATCCCTGCTTTTTTAAATCGTTCTGATAAGCTTCTGTATCGTGGAACAAGATATTTTTTGAATAATGCAGGAGATATCATCGGCTGTGTCTTAAAAGCCATGTCCTCCCACATGCTTACAGCATCAATTCTTACTTCATTTAACGCTTTCTCGTCCACCTTTAAGACAAATTCACAGATATATTCAACAATCTCTTCCATCAGGTCTGGCTGGTCGTAAAATGCCATAAGACAATGCTCAAATCCCATCCAGTTTCTTATCCAGCCGAACAAACTACCACCGCTTATAATCACAGGAAATTCTGAATGTTCTGCTTTCTGTTTGAATTCCTGCCACTGGTGCTCTGTCGGGTATCTGTTTGAATCTGGATTTAACCTTTTTCTAAATTCAATCCAGTCAATTCTATTCTGTACCGGAAACTTTATGTAATGAGGAATTGTGCTTGTGCCATCATTGAAATGTTTTGCAATCACACCACTTGAATCTCTGATAATCACATATTTTTCGGTTTTTTCGATGGTTTCTGTATCAAAAACAGGATCAAGCCTCAATTTTACAGGAACTACAAGCGTTTTATCAAAACCAAAAAATTTATCTCCCTTCTCAATAGTATTTATCTCTTTCGGCAGTCCTTCATTGTGCCATCTTATTAATGTATCGGTCCACCAGCCAAATTCCATATTAAAAATTCTATCAACAGGCCTGAAATGAAAAATATTCTGCCATCGTTCCCGCGGTGTCATTTACACTCCCTGTAACTGAAACATCACAAATAAAATTTAAAGTCCCATTCGTATTAGAATGGTATATGAAATCCACCCAAACATCAAATCTTTACAAAATCCTCTTCAGCTTCAGATCTCTTTCCTTTCAAAAATCCCCCTTAATCCCCCTTTTACAAAGGGTGAAGACTGAAGAAGGAACAAGAGGGGCTGGGGGAGATTTCTTAAAATTTCCCTGCAACTTTAGGTCTCCTTCCTTTACAAAAGGAAGGCTGGGATGGATTTCTGAAATCCCCCTTTGTCCCCCTTTTACAAAGGGGGAAAATGTAGATCCCCTCTTTATAAAAGAGGGGCTGGGGGAGATTTCGAAATCCCCCTCAATCCCCCTTTTATAAAGGGGGATACATAAAAGAAACAAAAAACGAAATAAAAATTTTCAAAGAAATTTAAAAAAATAATTACGGCAAAATCCTGTATGGTTTAACTCTTCCCCAGACAAGATACTGGCGAAATCCTTCAGCATATTTCACACCACACTGAGTACCCCTGTACTGGTTTAAAGCCTTCATAAATTCCACATAATCAATGTTATCATGGTCTTTCAGCCACTTGTATTGACTCTGATGACAGAGAAGCATTTTTTCTTTTACTGGCATTTCATCTGTAATATCAACATATTCTGTTGGCTGAAAGTTCATGCCAGAAGCAGTATCCATAAAAAATATCGGTATAAGTTTTGTGATTTTGTTAACTTTTGTGCGGTAATTTGGCAGGGTTGCACAAAAAGAGGCATCAATGGCGAGCTTTCCAGCATTCACGTGGTCCATCATGTAATCATCAGGCGAATGCGTGATAATCACATCAGGGTCAACCTGCCTGATCACATCCATTACCTTTTCAACTGCCTGCTGATTCACATGAAGTTCAAGGTCAGGAAAAAGTCCAATAAATAACTCGGCACCAAGTATCTTTGCAGAATTTTCTGCTTCCTTTTTTCGAATCTCTGCAAGTTGTTCAGGTCCAATTTCAAAGTGTCCCTTGTTACCGTCGCAGAGAATTGCCATCGCTATGGAATGTCCCTGCTTTTTCATTTTTGCAAGCGTTCCCGCGCAGAAAAGTTCAATATCGTCAGGATGAGCTGAAATAGCAAGTACTTTCATATTCCTCCCTTGTTGGTCTTAACAGGATGAATGTAACATTCAAATTCTCTGTAAGATTCAGCATGTGCCTTGACATCTGTAAGTTTTCATTCAACTCCCTTTCCTTCTTATAAATTTCCCTATCACTCTCCCCTCTTTACAAAATTCCCCTCTAACTTCAGGTCTCCTTCCTTTGTAAAATCCCCCTTAATCCCCCTTTTGTAAAGGGGGAGAATAGTAGGAGGAAAAAGAGGGGTCGGGGGAGATTTCTTAAAATTTCCCTGCAACTTTAGGTCTCCTTCCTTTACAAAAGGAAGGCTGGGATGGATTTCTGAAATCCCCCTTTGTCCCCCTTTTATAAAGGGGGAAGAAAAAAGTTCAAATCCCTTAATTTTCAAAGACATGCCGGAGGAGGGATTTGAGCGCCCTCGCCTCCCACTACGGCTCGGGTCGGCCATTCGCACAAGTCCTCGCTTGCTCGGACTTAAACGTCTTCGCTCAAGTTCAAATCCCTTAATTTTCAAAGACATGCCGGAGGAGGGATTTGAACCCTCACGAGCTTGGGGCTCACTGGATTTTGAGTCCAGCGCGTCTGCCAGTTCCACCACTCCGGCTTTTGGCAAAAAATTATAACACAAAAAAATTAAAGTTGAAAAGAAAAATCCCTCTTACATCTCCCTTTTATAAAGGAAGAATGAATGTACTGCCCCCCATTTGTCAAGAGCAAAATAAGGGAGAATTCAGAGTCCTGGTTAAAGGTAATTGTTTTATCTCTTTTTGTTCAAATTCCACTGGTGTCATATATCCTAATGATGAATGCGG
>Ga0116166_1002445_pt1 | contig 15374 bp, 25 predicted proteins | sample AD_JPNMR2_MetaG_FD_89884 | JGI IMG/M metagenome (GOLD analysis project Ga0116166, IMG submission 89884) | Active sludge microbial communities of municipal wastewater-treating anaerobic digesters from Japan - AD_JPNMR2_MetaG | ecosystem: Engineered > Bioreactor > Anaerobic > Digestate | place...
CCAAGCCCAAGCCCAAGCCCAAGCCCAAGCCCAAGCCCAAGCCCAAGCCGTAACAAAAAGCCCCTCCGTTTGGAGGGGCTTTTTTTATTTCGTCGGCTTACTGAGCATCATCACGCCCCCACCCGCGCCCATCAGCACAAAGAACACCATCGCGCAGATCGAAAGCGTTCCCACCTCCAGCGCCCCCATCAGCCACGCCCACCATAACACGAACACACTCCCCCAGCCCAGCGCGCAGACCATCGTTGAAATCTTCATACTTTTATTCCTCTCGGCGGCCTGAAAATCTCCTCGCCAGGGTCAATATAATCCTCGTCCTTTGGCTCCTCTTTCAGCGCCAACAGGTACACGTTTCTCAAAATCTCGTCAAAATCCTTGCGTTCCTTCTCCCCCAGCCCGTCAATGTATGACTTCAACGCGGGCCGTAGGATCATCCGCAAGGACGCGGCATACTCGTGCCCGTGCCCGTTCAAATAACCGATGGCCAGCAGCTCCGCCAACATCTGCGTACTCACCATGGCCGAAAGTTTACGTCCATACTGTGACTTTGGTCTGCCCATGTATCCGATAATATCACATACTAAAATTCCCGTCAACCTTGACAGAATCACCCGTTGGTTGTACACTCACCCCATGCAACCTTCCCAATACCGCGAACCTGGCTTTTGGATCACCGTCGCAATTCTCACCCTCGCCCTGGTCGGCCTCTTCCTACAGATCACCAGCGAACACCCTCCCCGCGTCGTCGGCGCCCAGATCGTCGCCCCCTCCTCCTCCCCCACGAACGCGACCCCCGCCACCCCCGAACCCTACGCGGGCGCCGCCTGGGAGCCCACCCCCTACTCCGCCGAGATCGAAAGCACCTGCCAGGCCACCTCCGTCTATGGCCGCCCCGATACGAGCGCCATCCCCCTCTACACCCTTCCCGAAAATTCCTACGTCGTCCCCCGCGAACACTTCAACGGATGGACCATGATCCAGCCCGCCCATTGGATCCAAACCTCAGCCCTCTGCGGAGATTAAAAATGTTAGTCAAATCCACAAATTCCGTATATGCCGCCGATTTGGGGTCTTATACGGAAAACGTCCGTATAAGACACAGTTAGCCGCCTTCGTGCGGAAAGGAGTATCAAAGTGAAAAAGTTAGTTTTGCTCATTGTTGTTTTTGTTGTCGCTCTTGGCTTGTCTAGTTGTGGTTCTCCAACTGGCGAATACACTGGCACAAGCGTAGAAAGATATATTGATAACGAAGCGGGCGTGGTGTGTTGGGTCTACACTGCCCCTTATCGTGGCGGGCTTGATTGTATGCCGCTAAACGAAACGCTTTTAGGCAAAGGCGGCGGCTAACATCGCGTGCACTGGACTTGCGCCAGCCGTCGCTCCTGAAAGTAATCAAGTTAGTGGCGCAAGCCAGTAACGCAAACCGTTAGGCTTCTGTCTTATGAACCAAGAAGAATTGCAAAAACTCGGCTGTAAAAAAATCAACTGGAATCCCGCTTGGGATGGCGGCTTCTTCGAGTGGTATGCTCCTGTCAAGGGTGATGGGCGCGGCTTGAAAGATAGCCGTCTGTCTGTGATTTTTGGAGAGCATCCAGACCATCCCGTTTTGGCTTGGCTCGTTTTGCCTGGCTATAAATTGGCATTGCCACACGTCACCACGATTGAGCAGTTTTGCCAAATGTATACCTTGCTAACGGGGCGAAGCCTAACAATGCGTGCAGGCGGACGCACCGCTGGGCGCGCGAAAAATCAGGGCAATGCGGAAGCGGTGCGCCGCTGACGCGAGCCGTTAGGTGGCTTCCTTGCAAAACAAAATTCGTGCTTATGTTGTCCTAGTCTCAAATCCACTTGAACTCGTTTGTTCAAAAAGGACTATTGTTTCTATTGACGAGCCAGATTTGAACAATAGTTTATTTATAAAAGTTGGGCAGCTTTACGGGATTCCAATTTATCAAATTGATCCAGAAAGGCTCCTTGCAAGCTTGGCAGAACCTAAATCGCCTTCAGCCTGTTTGACTGCAACCAATTCTCACGGACAAAAAATCCGTCCACGACCGACTGCCGTCCGGCAGTTGTAATCATCGGTACGCGGAAATCCCCATCAAAATTTGTAATCTTAAATACCCCATTTGGCGCGCCCGACACAGGCGCGCCAATTTTTTCAGGGTGGACAATCCGCGCCGTAAAAACAAGCCAATCTGGAAGCGTTCGCGCAAACTCCTCCGCGTTGTCTTTGGTGATATTAGCCGTCAGCCAGTCGTAGTCCAGATTCCAGACGCCCGTACACGGAAGCCGCTGACCGTCCTTCACGATGGTTTTATCCCGCCCGCTATAGCGGAAATGATTGCCCCCAGGCGTGACAATGCCGAGCAACTGGACAGGCCGCGCCTTCGGATTTTCGTTCAGCACCCACGAATGACGCGGCTCTTTCGGCGTGTTCCAAGCCACTTTGTTCGTGAACGCCCTGTCTGTTGTCGTCATGCGGCGAAAATAAAATTTTAGCGTGTCAAGAGACCATGCTGGATTACGGAGTTTATACAGGAACGCCCAAAGCCATTCGATACCCTCGGTCAAATACAACCTGTCATCAGGGTTTTGAAAGCGGCGAACTTCCGGCACCGACGGACGCGATGGCCAGTTGCGGGGATAGTACGGTTTGTCAGTGTATGGATAGCCTAGCGGGTCGTTTGCTTGATAATCATGCAGGCCGATGATGAGGTACTCACCCGTTTGGGGAGGTGGCGGCTGGACCGTCGGCCAGGTAATCACAACTTCAAGCGTCATTGTTGCGTCAACTCCACCGACCCAGAATACACCTTTCCGTCCTGGGCGGTCAATCGCACGTCGGCACGCGGGTTATTCGTAGAGATGATCGGCTCCACGCTTGCCCGCAAAACCCCGCCGTAATACGTGCAGACATACTCCGCGGGGCTTTCCGTCACGCGGATCCAGCGGTTCCCCGCCGCGTCCGTCGTCTCCCCGAGATTCGTCTCGAATATCGTATCAGTCGCAACAGTTCGTAGATACGTGCTCGAAGAAACAACGGGCGCGCTTCGAATGTTCGCGCCGTCTTTGTACACAATCGTCACTCTGTTCATTTTCACCTCCGGGGTGGGTGGTTCGGTCGCTTCATAACCGAAAAGGGCTTGCAACTCCGCAATTCCTCCGCGGAACACATTTCCATCAATGACCTTCTTCCCGTTCGTCACGCCATACGCCGGCGCGGGAAGCGTCCAACTATTCTGCCATATCTCCCACGACTTCCCCAACTTCGTCCACGCCGAAGGCGCCACAGGCTCATACGTCCCTGGACGCGCAAGCCACAGCGGGAACTGCGCGAAGAACGCCGTATTGAACCCATTGCTCAGGATGTAATCCAGCCGGCTATACAGGATGAATTTCTGCCCTGGGACGAGTTTCCAATACTCACGGATCACCGCCTCATGGTCTCCCCCCTGCGGGTTCGGGTATCCTGGCGTCTCCTCTGCATCCAAAGCGATAGTCCTGCCTGGATACTTCTTCATCACCTGATAATACTTCTGCGCCTGCGACGCAGCCGAAATATACTTCACAGGGTACGGCCACATATAGGGAATAGTCAACTCGTTCGAACCGTTTGCCCTTGCAAATTCCTCCTCAGCAAAACTCTGGATGATCGCCCCGTTCACCACCTTCAAAATGGCAAACACCATCCCGTTTCCGTGTGCCGTATCATATTGGATCGGCACGTGGATTCCACCGTCCCCCACCCAGTCATAATGCGAGTGGTCCGTCCCGTTCAGCGTCTCGCCCGTGGAGGCATTCAGCCGCAACACGTCCTGGACCGCCTGTTTTACGCCGTAAGTGATTCTCTCGGTAATTCTCATGGTCGTCCTATGGTCGTCCTATGGTGGCGTTTTCAAGAACACTGCCAGCGCAAACTGAAACGCCACATAGGAAACAATGGCAGAGATGATCAGCGCGGGCAGAACCTTATCCACAAAATAACGCACAAAAATTCGGAACCAATCTGTCCCGCCTTCCTGGGTCGTGGAATCTGCCTTTCGCATCTTCACGCGCTCTAGCATCGGTTCCACTCTCCCAATGATCTGGCGCATCTCATCCATCTTGCCAGAAAGCGCGATCAACTGGTCACGCATCCCCGTCTTCCCGTTCCCGTAGATCGTCTCGTCCATCCTGCCAACCTTGCCAGATAGATCGACGACCAGCATCCCAATGTCAGAGAGCAATTCACGTTCCTGTTTATTGCTCGTAATTGGCGTTCGCAACTTTGCGCTCAAAGCATCTGCATAGATATTCTGTCCTCCTGTTGGCATGTCGCCTCCGATGATGTAAAAAAGAAGCCGCGCCCACCCGCGGCCATGTCGTCAATTGCCTGCTATCCCAGCGATGGATCCCCGCTGCCAAACATCTTCGCCTTCAACGCCTCGCTCGGCTTCGTCGCCTTGTGGAGACCATAGTTAACGCTCACTGCAAAGAACGCAACGACAAGCGTGTCGAAGAAGCCCTTGGTGGTGCAGACCAGGTTCGTCACGAACCAGCCCGCGCAGTCCCCGCCGAACAGCACACCCGCCAAAACGAACAGCAGACCCGCGTTCAGCAGTTTCTTGGTTGATTCCTTCTGGCCGTCGAACCACTTCGCAATCCACGGGAAGTAGTCGAACAAGATGGCCAAAGCGCCAGCCACCAGGATAAGCAGGAACTCGGAAGTTACTTCAAATTCAAACATGGCGATCTCCTTTCGTCCACCTAAATTATAACATATCTACACTTCGCACGCGTAGCGCGCTCTCGTCCAGACCAGCATCGCGCAATATGTTCAGCGCCATTGCCTTCATCCCGCGGTCATAATACCTCTGCGCGAGCTTCGTCATCCCGTCCTCGTCCACCTCGGGCAACGCCATCAGGCGCACAAACTCATCGTTCAACTCTCCCAACTCCTCGATGCGTTTGTCTATACCGCTCACTCGCTTCCTGCGCCTGTCCCGAAACACATGCGACGGATCCTGCTTCCTCACGGCTGGCATAAATACCTCGCATTCACCCAGCCAGAGATTTTCCCAACGCGCACCTCGGTCCATTTCCCGCCGCTTTTCATAACAGAATTTCCTAACGTCTCAACTTCCGTCCCGCTAGGAACAACTTCCAGCACCTCCGCGCCGGTGCCAGCCTCCGTCCGCAGGTTCAATCCCAATTCCGCCTTCACATTACACACGATCATGGTTTCCCAACGCGGTTCAGGCGTTCCTAACTCTCCTAACTCCATCTGTAATCCCGTTCCTAACGCGTTAGGAGAGTTTGGAACAGGCGTTAGCAATATTCCATTGCATCCAAAAGTAAGAAGTGCGGCCAAAATGAGCACGATCCGCTTTTTATTCATCGCTTGAATTTTCTCCTCATCTCGTCAAAGGGTAGCGGCAAATCAGCGATCTTTCCGCCGTAGGCATATTCTCTGTTGGGAATTTTGCCGCGTCGCCACGCCCAATACCGATCCGTGTACTTGCCGTTGCTTGCCTTTTCCATGTACCATCCATCCGCGTGCATCTTCTCGAAATCCCACTTGCTTTCCTTCACGGTCTCCAGCACATCCTCGGCAAAGTCGTCGGCTTCCTCTACCTCGTCTTGGTTCGCCTTCGACCTGTCAAAATCCTTGTTCCTAACGCCTCCTAACGCGGCGCAAATCTTCTCGAAGTTCGCCAAATCCAAACGCGTTAGGAGAAACCATTCGCCGCGTTTCCTAACGCCGTCGAACCTTTGGTGAACGCACCTTTCCACGATCTCCGCGTTAGGAAATTCCCAACAGGAAATAACTACTAACTCGTTAGGATTTCCCGTCTGTAGGCTGGCCAGCCTGTTCCTAACGTCTTGCGCCACGCCGATAATGAACTGCATCTTTCCTAACGCCTCCTAACGCGGCATCAACTTTTTACTAACGTCATCCACTGTCCAGTGAGAGAGCGGGAAGCAGAGCGCATATACCTCCCGCCCGTCTCCTAACGCCAGTTTTCTCCACTCCACAAGTTTTCCTAACCTGGAAGCGAACGCCAAAAGCACGCCAGCCTGGGTCTCAACCTCGACTTGCGATTTCTTCGTAGGTTGGGAATCCGTCTTTAGGCTTGGAGTGAAATCCCACATACCCGATGTAGACGGGCTTTCCACGCTTGAAGATGGCGTAGCCGACAGGCTTTCTGTCGTTTCTACGCTCGATGCGCCAGTCAGATCGGATTTCAAATTGGCTGTCATGGCTTACTTCCTCCGTTGGGAGCGTTAGGAAATTTTCTCCTAACGCGTTGGGAATGGAGGAGAGGCCTTCTAACTCATAGTAAGAAGGCATCTCCTCGACATTTTCACTACTGGTAGACCATTCGTCGGCGTGGTCTACCGCTTGATAGGGTCCGAGCCGTTATCACTGAAATCGATATCACTGAAACCGACTGGAACGCGATCATCGGTCCCAGGATTGTATGGATTGGTTGGCACGGACATGGGACGGGGACTTGGTCTGCTTGCTGGTTGTCTGCTGACATTCGCTTGGATAGGCGTGTGGGCAGATTGCGCTCGGCCATCATCGGAATCCACCACGTTCGGGATCCCGTCGCCGTCGCTGTCGCCGCCCATCTCGGTCCTATCCTGCCTCCAGGCGCGTTCGCCGATCTCGCGCCCAGCCTTCTTCGCGCCAGCGGATGCGTATTGCTCGTAGGCTTCCGCCGCGGCAATGGCAGCATCTTCCTTTGCCTTCAAACGCGCCTGCATGATGCGGTTCTCGGCTTCGTTCTGGGCGGTCTGCAAAGAGCGCTCCATCTCGCGCCGCTCCTCCGACCATGCCGAAACGTGGTCATACCAGATATTCGACCCAGCATGAAGCGCAAACGCAATCGGGATCACCAACACGGTCCACTTCTGCGCCCATTCAGGAATTGCACGGAAGGCTTCAAAGGTGTGGAGCAGGGAGGCGAGCACGGTCGCGGCTGCTACAGCCGTCACCACCACGAACATTCCAGTGATTCCGACCATCGCATACCCGATCAGCATCTGCGTGTTGTTGCCTTCGTCCCGCAGGCTGGCGCGCTTGTGCCAGTAATACACGCCCCACTCGCCCAGGATGGGGAAGGTGATGGCGTACAGCAGGCCGAAGAAGATGCCCATGATCACGTTGCCCAGGCCTTCCGCACCTCCGAACAGGATGAACGTCCCGTCATCGGCAATGCGGGGGGCCAGGCCGATGAACAGACCCATCAGCGCCGTGAAGAACGCGCTTCCACCCAGACCGACGAAGATCATCGGACTGCGTTTGAAGTCGGCCTTGAAGTCGCTGAACGTGATGGCCTTCTGCTTGCGCTGTTCGGCCTTCCGCTCATTGATCTTCTGGCGGATGGGGATGTACTTTTGGGTTTGATTGTTGCCTTTCATTACAAATTCTCCTTTCAAACTTCTACAACATCAATGCCATGGATGGCCTTCAAAAGTTTCTTCTTGATACGGAACACGTCCGTTCTCACGCCTTTGGCGTCCTCGACAATGGTTTTCTCTCCTTCCTGGTAGCGGAAATCGGCATAGTAATCGCAGATTTTCATCCCGTTCACAACCATCTCGAACTTCGGCTGCAACTCAAGATGAGTTATCTCGCCAGCCCGCTCCAACAGTTTCAACTCAACATAACGGTTCGCTTCCCGACGGCTATCGAACACAAAGCCGTCCACTTCCGTTTTTCGATTGTGATACTTGCTCATCTTGTATTGGCAAGATAGATGACCAGCGTCAATACGGGGGGAATGGAAACCAGCGCCATTCCAAACCAAAACCAGGCTCGTTTCATCATGCTTCACCTCACGGCAATTTTGTGAATAGTCCCGCAGGTCTCACAGCGATAACACTCGAACTTTCCTTCATCGCTTTCGTACACCTGCGCGGTTCGGTCCCAACAGATTGGGCAATACGCCCAAATCTCCACGCGCGTTCCTTCCGTCACCGCGGCTGCGTGGAACAATGCCGCAGGACCAGTGGGGTAGGGGGTCTGGTTTTGAATATCAGACATCATCACTCCTTTAGTGTTTACCGTTTCCATTGTGGCCGTTTCCGTTCTTCTGCCACCAATAGACTGCTTCCTCGTCCCTGCGCGTCCCATTGCGGAACTCCGTGCAGGGCGCATCATAATACAATTCGCACTTCCCCACCTTCCCGCCGCGGTGCTTCGCCACTTCGATCTCCTTCATCGTCGTGTTTTCCGTCGGCTGGATGAACATCACCACGTGGCTGTCCTGCTCCAGGCTTCCGCTCTCCTTCAAGTCAGAAAGGATCAGCCGCTTATCGCCGCGTGCCGCAAACGAACGGTTCACCTGCGCCGCCACGATCAGCGCCACGTTCAACTCCTTCGCCATCCGCTTCAACCGCTTCGAAAGGTACGAAACCTCCTCGGCGCGTGTCCCAAACCTCGCGCCGCTTTCCGTGATCTGCAAATAGTCCACCATTATCACGTCTAGCCCAATCTCGTTCTTCACCCGCAACGCCCTGGCCATCATCTGGTCTGGGGTCACGCCAGGGTCGTCGTCCACAGTAAAGCGCCAGTCTGATATTTTCTCGATGGCACGAGTAAACTTCAACGCCTCATCCTCCTTCAACCGTCCATCCGAAATCGCCGTCGAGTCGATCCCGCTTTCCATCGCCAGCAGCCTCTCCGAAAGTTCCCCGCCCGAGATCATATCGCCGTCGTCCGTGCTCTCCTGCATCTCAATGGAAAAATACAGCACGCTTTTCTTCTCGTGTTTGCAAAAATTCCTTGCCAGCGTCAACAACAAAGCGCTCTTGCCGTCTCCAGGTCGGCCTGCGATCATGTAATACCGACCATACTTGCATCCGTGCAGGATGCGGTCCAAATCCAGCAGATTCGTGATGATTCCAGGCGGACGGCCCAGCGCCACAATCGCTGCATACCGATCCCACGCCGCGCTCATCATCTGACGCGCTCCCAGCAGGGACGTGTGGTCCACATCGTTGCGCGTCCTGCTCCAGGCCAATTCCGCCTCCGCCAGTGAAATCGACGCGTCCTGCCCCGTATCATAGGCCGCCTTCGCAATCGCGTTTGCCGCCTCGATCATCTTCCGCCGCGCCGCGTGCCCTCTCACTATCTGTGCATAAGCAACAGCATTCAGGCTGGTCGGCACCTGCGCGAGCAGGGCGGTCAGGTAGGCAGGTCCGCCCGCCTCCGAAAGCAACTGCCGAGCCTCCAACTCCTGCGTCACCGTCAGCAGGTCAATGGGCATCCTGCGCTCATGCAACTTCTGGAACGCCTCATAACACCAGCGCAATCGGTGAATGTAAAAGTCACCTGGCTTCAACACCTCCGCCACCTCGTAATACGCGTCAGGGTTGATCATCACCGACCCGATCACCGCTTCCTCGGCCTCGCGGCTATGCGGGATCGTCGGCGCAACGGGGATTGCAGTATCCATCTCTGGAGGGGCAGGGGGGAAGTAGTCTGTCATGGCATCATCATCCTTACATTGAAAAAAATTGAAAAAAGCGCTCGTCGTCTGTTCCGTGGTTTCCCGCGAGCGCTTGTTCTTCTGTCTTTCCAAAACTTCCACATGAGATCGCACATTCCTTGCAGTGAAACGGACCCCACCACATGCCATCGGGCTTGGTCTCGCTCTCCATCGGTTCACGAGAATCATCAGGAACAGAAAAGGTTATAGTTCCGCGCGGAACAATTTTATACGGATACCACCAACTCATCTCATGCCTCCACCGCAATTCGCGGTCGCTTCAACATCTCGGGCTTCGTCATCTCGCGGCCATCATCCCCTTGCGGTTGGACGGGTTCGCGCGGGGTCGTCGGCTTCTGTCCCTGCCTGTCGCCTGGCTTCCATCCAAAATAATGATCCTTCCAGCCTTTCAAAACCGCTTTCACATAACTCCAGTTCCTCGCGTTCTTTTCCACGGCAACCTTGAAAGCCGCCTCGAACCACTCCAGCGGATAGTTGTCAACTTCATCTTCCAACATCTGCTTGGTATAGATGTCAGATGCGAGCGTGATGGTCTGCTCATACATCTCCGTCAGTTTGGCCAACTTATTATTATCTTTAATACGGTTCGGATGACTTAAATAGCCTTTTTGACTACTAGAGTCACTAGTTTTCGGCAAAATGTTACTAGAGTCACTAGTTTTCGGTCTCCCAACCGTTGCCCTTTTTTCAGGCGGGAAACCCAATTTTGTCATATTTACTGAATAATTGTTGGTCCCATACACGCTCAATCCCCTATAAAAACACCATCCGTTTTGCTCCAGCGCGCGCACCACACGCGGCACACTCCTGCGCTTCAAGGATGTCTTTTTGGCGAGAGTTTCAATTGAGTTATAGCTGTTCTCCCCAAAATCGTCGGCGCTGTCCGCAATGGCAACCATGGTGATTTTCGCCGTGCTTGCCGATACCTTGTAAGCCTTCCCGTTCTTGTGGATCCCATCCAAATCGGGAATATCCGTCCACAACACGCGTGCGATCACATTGACGCTCATCTGGTCTCTCCTTCTCCAAATAAAAATCCATCCCTCTCTGCGGCGGCTTGGCGGTCAAAGGACACCGCTCGCGCGGCCGTGGTAGTTACCAAAGCCGCCTGAGAGAAGGATGGATTATTGGGATGGTAAAACATCATGCCTTTGACCTTTCGTATTTCCGCCTACCACAGCGGATATAGTAATTATACAACCAAACTACAAATTGTCAATATGCTCCCCTTCCCTGCTAAGGAAGGGGTTGGGGGTTAGGTATTCCTCATGCCACTGCCATTCCCCTCCCACCACCTCGATCCGTCGGCTCTTGCTATCCCCCAATCGAATCTTTCCTTCACGCTCCAGCGCCCCCAGGTGATAATGGACCACGCTCGTCGAACTGATTCCCGCGCCTTCCACTATCTCACGCGAAGTGGGGGAGTTTCCATCGTGTGCGCGCTTGTAGTCTACAATAAACTCGAAAATCCTCTTGCGCGCATCCAAATTCGTATCCATGGGTCTTCCCATTGCTTCTCCAGTTTTTCAGAAAAACCGCCCTCCCTGTCCAGCCTGCTCACGACAGGCTGGACATTGGGGGAGGGAGGAACGTCCACGCGCCAGCGGCAACTAGCGCGGTGGTTTCCAGTGAATACCGTACACGAAATTGCTCTGCACCATCACCTTCAAATCCTTATCCGCAAACTGTCTCTTGATCTCGGTCTCGAACTTCCGCCACGTCTGGAACCCCAGCGCATTGGCGATCTTGTTCAACTGCGCGCGCCGTGCGGCGCTCTTTTCCTTATTTGTCAGTGGCATGGTTTTCACCTCGCGCCCATTCTAACCCCATAGTTGCATAACTGTCAAGCCCCAATTCTCCCTCCCTAAAGGGGAGGAACGGGGTGGGGCTTCCTCTTGACAAGTTGTACACCCCATGATACCATGCGCGGCATGTCATACATCATCGCTCACGCAAATTCGGTCAATATCCCGCTCGCCTCAGAATCCATCCAGTGTTGCGTCTCGTCCCCTCCCTATTACGGACTGCGCGATTACGGCACCGCCCGCTGGGTCGGCGGCGATCCAAACTGCAAACATCAATATCAAAAGGGCGGACGTGATCCGATGGCATCATCGAAGCAACTCTCTAATCAGGGGACGACGTTCAGCCAGTACGAGCATCAATGCAAACTTTGTGGCGCGCTCCGCCTCGACGATCAGATCGGCCTCGAACCTTCCCCCGAAGCCTACGTCGCCAACCTGCTCACTGTCTTTCGTGAAGTTTGGCGCGTCCTCAAAGATGACGGCACTCTCTGGCTCAATCTCGGGGATTCATACTGGGGCGGCAAAGGACAATCATCGCAGGCATGGTCAACAGAAAATCAAGATCGCGATACGCTCCAAAAGTCATATCATCAAATCAGCGGAAAAGGCGAAACACGCCCCACCGACGGAAAACACCCAATCATCAAACCCAAAGACCTCATCGGCATTCCCTGGATGGTCGCCTTCGCTCTCCGCGCTGATGGCTGGTTCCTCCGCCAGGACATCATCTGGCAGAAACCCAATCCCATGCCAGAATCCGTCACCGACCGTTGCACCAAGTCGCACGAATACATTTTCATGCTCTCCAAATCCTCGCGCTATTACTACGATTACGAAGCCATCCTCGAAATCGCCAACTACGATGGCCGCAAAGATACCGTAATGAAAGGCTCGGAAAAATACAAAAACGGGTTTGCTCCCACCGATCAACGACCGCAGTCTCTTGCGGTTGTCGGGCGCGAACGCTGGGCGCGCAAAATGCCTCCCATCGGAAAGAAACATGCCTCCGAACGCAATCGCGGCGAAACCGCCGAACCCATCCGCGGCTACACAACCAAATCGCAAATTCCCGATATGCAAAATCATGGCTCGTCCACCCAATCCTCCTACGGAATCTCGGGCAGTGGTTTCAAAGGACATTCGGGAAACTACGATTCCGAAGGCAATCTGCTCGGCCACGAAATAGACGGCATCCCAGCCCGCAACAAGCGCGATGTCTGGACCGTCGCCACCAGCCCCTACAAAGGCGCGCATTTTGCTACCTTCCCGCCCGATCTCATCGAACCGTGCATCCTCGCTGGCAGCAGGGCGGGGGATGTCGTTCTCGATCCGTTCAATGGCTCTGGCACCGTTTGCGAAGTTTCCCTCAAACATCATCGCCATTACTTCGGCTGTGAACTTAACAGAAAATATATCCAACTTTCCCACGAGCGGCTTTCCAAAGTCCAACTCGTCATGCCAGGAATCTAAAATGGCTCCTCCCGCTCCCCTCTACACCTTCCGCGCCGTCCTCGATGGCGAAACCTACCAATACATCGCATTCTACAAATGGGCGCTCGACCTCTCCAAGACCAACCTGCGTCCCGTCCATTGCCATGAATGTGGAAGCCAGTTTCCAGTCGGCGAGTGCGTCTATCATCGTTGCTACCGCGCCAACTTCTTCCTCTGCATTGACTGCGCTAAAAACGCCATCCTGCGCTACGGTCAAAATGGATTCGGCGTCAACGTCCTGTTCAATCTTGTCCTGTGTCATTATTCCACCCCCAAATTCACAGCAGAACAAGTCGCAGCATCCCTCACCCGCTTCACCTGCACCCTGAACGAAAACGGCCTCGTCATTCTCCACAACTGAAAGGATTCCATGAACATCCTCCTCCTCCAACAGCAGATCAACGAATACATCGCCGCCAACTCCAGGTTCGAACCGCACCGCGCCTACCTCGGCATGTCCAAAATAGGGGACTGCCCGCGCCGCGTCACGCGTGAACTCCTGCACAGACTCATCCCCACCGACGAAATCCACCGCATGTCCTACACAGGCTACGACCAGGAAGCCTCCATTCTCAAAATGCTCGTCGAAGCGCGCATCGCCCTGCCATACAAGCGCGAACTCGTTTCCCAATTCGACGAGCGTCTGCGCGGCCACATCGACGCCGTTACCGTCGAGAATGACCTGTTAGAGATCAAATCCCTCTCCAGCCTCAAATTCCAGCGCGTGGACCAGACCCGTCGCATCCATCCTCGTCACTACGTCCAAGTCCAACTCTACATGCGCTATGGCGGCTACAGACAGGCCCTCGTTGTCTACCGCAACCGTGACACCTACGAACACCTCCTCTTCCGCATCGCCTACGATCCCGCCCAGGCCGAAAACTACGAACAGAAAGCCAAACGCATCCTCGCCGCATGGGACGAAAAACTCATCCTCCCCTGCGAGTGTGGACATTGCAAACGCCCGTAAGACGGCATGATTCAGCCATTTTGACGCCCCACGGGTCATTCCATACCAACACAACCGCCCCTGCGTTTACAGGGGCGGTTTTCGTTCTCACATGGACAAACTACGCATTATCGGATCTCGATATTTCATACCACTCCCCGCTTGGAACTTTGACCAGAGTGATAGTGTCCTGAAATGTAGTCAGTGTACAGTCTCCATTAAGACGCAGATTTCCAGCTGAATCCTTAAGGGTTGGGTCACGCGCATTCGCGACACTCGCCAAAATCAGAAAATCTCCAGTCGAGCCGCCGTTGATTGTGTCCAAATCGTCCGTCGCTGCGCCCCCTTCCGTATCAATCCGGTGAAATGATTCTGTTACCGTTATCTCCCCTCCGCTGATCGTCAGCGTGGATCCCGTACCCATGTTGATGAAACTCGCCTGCCCGTGGACGTGATCGCTGCGTGCCGCCGTGGTTGCCGTCCCTGTTGCCGCCGTTCCCACCTTCTTGGGCGTCGTCGCATCAAACAGCGCCTTGTTGCTGTAGCCCGTCTCCCCATTCCCAATCGCCACAATATTGATCAATCCCGCCGCGGGAGCCGTTGCCTTCACCACAAACCCATGCGCGCTCGTGGACGCGTTGTTCGTCGTGATGTCACTCAGACTCAAATCGCTGTCCTTCACCGTGTCCCAGTTCCCCTGGCCATCCATGAAGTTGGTTGCCAGGTTCGACAGCTTCTTCAAAAACCCATGCTTCGTCGTGGACGCGTCGTTCGTCGCATTGTCGGCCAGCGTAATAGCCGCCTCCGTGATCGCCGCTCCATCCCCGCCCACATGGTCGTGACTATCCCCATTCGTCACGCCGTTCGCCGCCGCCGCGTAAAGTCCATTAAAAACTGCCGTCAGTGCGGTAACAATCGCGCTGTAAAGTAATTTAACATTGCTTCCGCTTCTTGCCACAATAAATAGATCATTGTTTGCAGGAGCGCCGCCGTTTGTATAAGCAGAAATTTTAGCCATGTTTCACCTATGGTGCCTTCATCACCTTGTTTGCTCCAGCCGATGCGACTGCCACCGCCGAACTAATCCCAGTAGACCATGCCAGCCCACTCCACGTTCCCGCAGGAGTCGCGCTACCTTGCGTCCAGGTTATGCCATCAAACGAGAACATTGAATCATCTTCGCCAACGGCCAATAGCATGTGTAATTCTGAAATCCATACTAGCGCAAGCCATGTTCCTGCGGTTGCCGTCCTCGCGGTCCATGAACTTCCGTTTGCGCTTGTCGTTGCATAATTCGTCGCACTTGAAACCGCCACAAATAATCCCAATTCTGGAGAATATACCACGCTATTCCACGTTCCTGCTGGGATGGTATGCGATGTCCACGTTGCCCCATCGGGCGAACTATAGCACAACGCATCTCCAGTTATAACAAACAACGCCTCGTTCCCTGACCACGTAACAGCTCTTAAATCGCCATAAGTAAATGGCCGCCATACCATCACGCGGTTTGTTCCCGACTGGGCAACCGCTGCGAACATTCCTAATTCTGGAGACCATGCAATAGAATTCCATACATTTGCCTCTGGCGCGGCTTGTGCCACCCAGTTGATCCCATCCGTGGAG
>Ga0116166_1002450_pt1 | contig 15359 bp, 20 predicted proteins | sample AD_JPNMR2_MetaG_FD_89884 | JGI IMG/M metagenome (GOLD analysis project Ga0116166, IMG submission 89884) | Active sludge microbial communities of municipal wastewater-treating anaerobic digesters from Japan - AD_JPNMR2_MetaG | ecosystem: Engineered > Bioreactor > Anaerobic > Digestate | place...
ATTATAAATTTAGTGATAATAAGAATGATTTAAAGTATTTTCCAGTTTTATGGTTTTAAGAAATAGGATTATTTTAATAACAATTATTTTAATATTAAGTATTATATATTTTATAATTTTTAAGTCATTTTTTTAAAAAAATACTTGACTTTTTATTTATATTATATTATATTATATTATAAATAAAGGAGAATTTATGATAATAAATTATTTATATGAAGATATTAAATTTGAAAAAGATAAGATAGACAAAAAAGAATTCTTAAATAAAGATTGTGTAAATATAATTGATGGTAAAAAAGAATATTATGTTTTTAATGGAAAGTTTTATATTGTAGATAGAAAATGTAAGAATAAAGATAAAGTTTTATATGTAGTATCGATCTGGGATAATGATAAATGTATTTTTTATAAAACTTGTGAATATGATGAAATGATGAATATAATTTTTGATAATCATAAGTTTTTTTTAATATTAGTTGAAGAGATTAGTTTATATAAAAATAAGTTAGTATCAATTGAAATGAAAAAGTATGAAATTGATGGTAAAAAAATTTTTTTAAAAAATTTTTGATAAATTAAAGGAGGAAAATATGAATAAAATTGCTAAAATTTATTATGATTTATTAAATTTAGAATTAACAGAAGAACAAATTAAAAAGTATATGAAAAAAATAGATATAAATGAGATATTGTTATTTCAGAAGGTATCAGAAGAATTTATTGAAGAAAATATTGATAAAATTGATTTTGAAAAGATAACTAATTATCAAAATTTTTCAAAAGAGTTTATAAATAAATATGCTGATAAAGTATATTGGCCAGATTTAATTGAATTTAATAAAAATGTTGATGAAGAGATAATCACAAAAAATATAGAATATACAAAAGAATATTTTGATTTTTATGTACCGTTGTATGTTAAATTATCTAAAGAATTTATAGAAAAAAATATAGAATATTTAAATATTAATGAATTGATAGTAGGTCAGAAGCATATAGAAATAGAATATTTTGAAAAGTTTTTTGATACATACAAAATTGATTTCAATTATATAATAAGAAATAGAGAAGTAGATGAAGATTTTATAAAAAAATATATAGATAAAATTGATAAAAATGTTTTAAAATTATGTGATTATTTAAGTGAAGAATCTAAAAAAGAGTTTAATATTGAAATAAAAAAATCACAAGAAAGAATAAAAAAGAGTAAAGAAGAAATTTTAGAAATATTAGAAAAAAATTATAAAATTGTTAATAATAAAATATATGATTATACATTTATGATAGATTATGATATTAAGAATAATGATATAATTAAAAAGGATAATATAATAGTAAGTAATATATATACTATTTATCAATATAGTTCTTTTTTTGATAATATTAAAAATATAAGATATTATTTTGTTGAAATTGATATAGATGATATAATTAATATTGATGATAAAATTATTAATGATAAAAATATTATATTTTGTAATAAAGTAAAAATTGTTAAAGAAATAGATTTTTCAGAGATAAAAAGAAAATTTGCTGTAATATCAGCAAAAAAAGATATATTAGTTACTGGTATAAATAATATTTATAAAATTTATAAAGCTAGGAGAGGAAAATGAAAAAGAATGTTTATTTTGTTGCATTTTCTCCACATAATGGAGAATTATTATATTATAAAAGTTTATATAGTAAAAAAGAAGCTTATAACTATTTTAATGAAATAAAAGAAAAAGCAAAAGAATTGGCAAAAGAATATTATGGTGGTAGTTTATATATGGAAATATGGAAAGATTATTTAAATATGGGTGAAATAAAATTATTAGAAGAAATAAATTATGACAAAGATGGTAATATTACAAAAGGTGGTTTTTTAAGACTTGAAGATTTATCTTTTTTGAAAAAAAAGAAAAAATGACAAATCATAAAATTATAATTAGTAATTCCATAAATGAAGATACTTTTTAATAATAATAAAATATAGGATTGTAATATGGAAACATTTCATAAAATAATAATTGGTGATTCAAGGTATATGAAAGAAATATTAGATGAGTCAGTTCATTTGATTATTACTTCTCCACCTTATTGGCAATTAAAAGATTATGGAAATAGTAAACAAATTGGTTTTAATGATAGTTATGAACAATATATAAATAATCTTAATTTAGTTTGGAATGAATGTTATAGAGTTTTAAAAAAGGGATGTAGATTATGTATTAATATTGGTGATCAATTTGCACGTTCTATATTTTATGGAAGATATAAAGTAGTTCCGATAAGGACAGAAATAATAAAATTTTGTGAAAATATAGGATTTGATTATATGGGTGCTATAATTTGGCAAAAAGTTACTAATTGTAATACTACAGGTGGTGCTATAATAATGGGATCTTATCCATATCCAAGAAATGGAATTATAAAATTAGATTATGAATTTATTTTAATTTTTAAAAAATGTGGAAAATCTCCTAAAGTTAGTAAAGAGATTAAAGAAAAATCAAAATTAACACAAGAAGAATGGAATAAATATTTTACTGGTCATTGGAATTTTTCAGGGGTAAGACAAGATAAACACATTGCAATGTTTCCTGAGGAGTTACCAAAACGAATTATTAAAATGTTTAGTTTTGTAGGGGATATTGTTCTTGATCCTTTTTTAGGAAGTGGTACTACTTCATTAGCAGCAAAAAAATTAGAAAGAAATTCTATTGGATATGAGATAAATAAAGATTTTTTACCTATTATAGAGGAAAAAGTTGGGGTAGATAAAAATTGTATTATAATTAAACAAGAAGAAATAAATATAGATTTTGATGAAGAGATAAAAAAATTACCATATATTTTTAAAGATATTATAAAAATTAATAAAAAATAAGGAGGTATATATGAATTATTTTTTAAAAATTAATATTGATGATTTTTTGAAATTGTATAAATTTCAAAAGGATAGTAGAAAAAATATTTTTATTAAATTTGACGAAAAAGGAAATTTATATTATTCTTTAACAGAAAAGAATTTAAATGAAGGATTAAAATTAGATAACAATTTTAAAGATGATCATAGTTTAAGAAAGTTTATTAGAAGTTATAAAAAGACGATAGGAAAAAATTAAATCTTTATATTATTTTAAAAAAAAGATAATATATGAATTGTGATACTTGTCGATATTATAATAATGTAAAGAACTTTTGTTTTTTATTTAAAGAAAAAACAATGGCAATTTATTATTGTGAGTATTATAGTAAAAGAAATAAAAAAGATAAAGAGGGAAAATGTTTTGTGAAGAAGAGGTTAAAGTAGACAATATAATAAAAGATACAATGTTATTCACAAAGGAAGTAGCCAGATTTGATTGGCATAGTTTTTTAAGATTATTAATAATAATTGTAATTGTTGTATTAATATGTTATTCTTTTTTATATATTTATTATAAATTTTTTTTAAAGAAAAAAGAATGTGATAATAATTTAGTAGATGTATTAGGTGAAATTAAAATATTAATAGATACAATTAATAAAATATTAGATTTTAATGAAGAAATTGTAAATAAAGTAATTAGCAGAATCTCAGTAGAGAGATTAAAAATAATAATAAAACGATACGTATTTGGTTTTCTTTATTTTTGTTTAGATTCAAAAAATATTCAAGATATAGAGAGAGAATTTGATAAAATGTTAGTTGATATAGCAAGGGAAACAATAGATGCAAATACATTTATAAATTATATTGACTTTACAGAATATTTAAATAAGTTAACACAAGAATTTAATAATAATACAATAAAACAAAATTTTTATAAATTAGAAAAAGAATTAAATAGTTTAATAGAAAAGGCATTAAAAAAGACAATAACTGAATGTAAAAATGCTAATTATATAATTGATTATGGAGGATAAAATGGGTATAATTATATTAATAATTATGTTGATTTTTATTTTATTTTTTGCTATATTTTTTATATCAAAAAGTATATATAATATAATTAAGGAAAAGAAAATTGAAGCAGAAGAAGAGAAAAAAAAATATGAAGAACTTTTAAAGGCTAAAAATGAGGTGTTAAATGTAATTATTTCAATTAAAGAAAAATATAATAAAATTTATTAAAAAGTAAAATATTGTTTTTATATATATTATATGAAAGATAATTTTTTTTATATTAATAATAAAAAAAATAAAAAGGAGATTTTTTATGATTAAGAAGATATTTTTAGAATCGTCTATAAAACATAATATTGATTATTTTATGAGAAATTTTTTTAAAAATGAAAAAATTAAAGATGAATTTTTTGATTATTACAAAGATATACCTGAGATTAAAAATGCAAGAAATGAAGATAAAAAATTATTAGATTTTCAGATATTAAATGAAGCTTTTGAAAAATATGTTTATGAAGAAAAGAAGAAGGAAATAAAAGCAATAAATAATAGTGAAAAATGTAATGTTTTTATAAGTTTTTGGTCAAAAATAATTATTGCATTTTTATTATTACCTAAAAGAGGTGGGATTGATTGTCTTGAAAAAATAAAAGAAGATTTTGGAGTAATAGTTGAATTATTTTTTACTTTATATAAAGTATATGAAAAGAAAAGATCTAGAGGAGAAAAAAATATTTTTTTAGATAGAATTAGTGATAATTTAAGAAATGATACTGAATATAATGATATAATCAGTAGATTAAAATTTAATGATAATGAATTTGAAGATAAGTTATTTAAATATATAAATCCTTTTGAACAAATAAAAAAAGGAAGAAGTGCTGATTTTATATCTTTAATGATTAATTTAAAAGATGAATTTAAAATTGAGATAGAAGATGCTGAAACAAAAGAAAAATTAGCTGATAAATATAAGATAAAAACAGGGGGTAAATTAAATGATTATGTATATGAAAAATATAAAAGTAAAATATCAATGTTATCAAACGATGGTAGAAAAATTCTTGATTTTTTACTTGATAGATTAAATATAAGGAATGATGAATTTGATGATTTACCTGAATATATGAAAAATTATATATTAACTCCTTTTACTCCATATCCTGAAAGAGATTTATTAGTTAATAAAAATCCATCAAATCCAAAAAGAAAAGAATATGTAAATAAAGTTTTAAATAAAGATCCTTCTACAATAAAAGTTATGTGTGATGATGATGAATGGAGAATAATTTTAATAAAAGATAGTAATGCTATTTTAATTTTAGCAGGAGCACATATTGATTCTAATGAATTTGAAAGATATTTTGGTGTAAAAGGTAAAGAAGAAGTAAGACCTAAGTTAATGGAATTAACTAATAGTTCAGATTGCAATACTAATTTTTGTTGGTGGTGTATTTCTGGATGGGATAATTCATCTGATAATCACGCTAAATATTATGGACCTTGGTATACTATTATATATAATAAAAAGAGAAAAAGAAAATGGATGTTAGTTTCAAATGAAAAAACTTTTGATTTTAAACCTGAAAGTGATGCAGATATTAATTTTTATAAATTAAGAGATAAGAATATATTTGCTAGTGCTGATAAGAAATATAAAGATATATTATTAGATTGTATTTATTGGATGGAAAAAAGAGCATTTGAAGGTAAAACAGTTGATAATTTGATATAAATAATAAATAATATTTAAATATTCAAGGAGATATAATATGATGAATTCAATTATTTATTTAAATGATGATTATTTTATTTATAATATGAATAAAGTAAATAAGTCTTTAATAGATAGACAAATTATAATTGGTGATACAGTACAAGAATATAAGGTTGGTTTATATTCTTTAAATGCAATTAATGAGAAAAATAAGATTGATGAAAGAAAAATTGTTGATAGACTTTTTGATGATGCTATAACAAATGAAGTTATAAATGAATTATTAAAATATAGAGTTGAAAAAGAGGATATTGAAAGGATAAAAAATTTGATAAAGGAAGAAATATTTAATATGACTTTTTATTTGCTACGTACTTCAAAAGTTTTTTATGAAGTTCTTATTGATATTTTTAGTAGATGTATATATGAAAAGATAAAGAAAGATAAATTATTTGTTAATTTTAATTTATTAAGATATATTTTATATTATACAGTATTTTATAAAGCAGATAGAAACATTGGTATAATATATCATACTTATGAATATATTAGTAAAAAAACAAGATTACATTTAAATACGGTAAGAAATAATATAAGAAAATTAGAATATTATGGTTTAATTGATTATGTTGTTGGTAATAAATGTAAGAAAGATAAATTTTATATAGATTATGTAGATAAAATTGATATAACTGAAGTTAAAGATGAATTTGAACAAGCATATAATAATAATACTAATATATTTATGTATTTAAATATAAATAGGGTAATGGATTTTATTGAAAATTCTTTATTAGATGATGAGAAAAAGAAAATAAGAAAATGGTTTAGTAATATTATGTTATCTAACAAATTTTTAAATGATATTATTAATAATATAATATATAGATATGTAAGGGGTAGAAATCAATATTATGATGGAAAAATAAATTTATATAAGAGTTTAGAAAAAAGATTTGGTGAATATGTTGAATTTGATAGAAGATATAAATATGTCAGAACATATAATTTTATTAATTATTTTGAAGATTTTAAAAAGAAAAAATTAGGATATGGTAAAATAGTTGATGAATATTTTATGATTGGAGATATTTTAAAAAAGATGTTTAAAAGTGTATATGAAGAAAATACTGGTAAAACAATAAAGAATATAAAAATAAATTTATTGAAAATAGATAACAATTTTGTTAATAGATTTAGTGAGAAGATAAATGATGATTTTAGAGTATTTTTTAAAGAAGATAATGATTATTATGATTTATTAGATAAAATAATAAAAAGTAATGTAAAAGGGATACTTGATTATGTAGCATATACGAAGAAGGTAAAAAAGAGAGATAAAAAATTTTATGAAAGTATAAATAAAGATGAAGTTTATATTACAGATAATATAGTTAATATTATAAAGTTTAAAATGAAAAAATTTAATATTATTTATACAGATATAGAATTATATTATATAATAAGGAAGGGGTTTGAATGTGTTAATGATAAAGCAAGTTACTTATATAATTTATATAAAACATTTAATACAAGAAGTAAATCTATCTTATTGATATTACATAAATTAAATTCATTTCTTGACAGAGTATTAAAAGTTGTAAATAAGCAGTAATATTACTTCTAAAATATTACTTTTAATTGTGGGAGGGGAATTATTTTTATTTATTGATATATTCTTATGCATTTCTAAAAATTCTAATATTCTTTAAAATATTTAAAATAAATATAATAAAAATACTGAAATAGTTTTATTATTTTAATTAAATAAAAGTTTTAATTTATATAAATTAAAACTACAAAATCTATATTGCCTACAAGGGTGATAGCTAAATAGTATTTTATATATATATATTAATATATATATATAAAATATATGAAAGAGAACTAGAAAAAAAATAAAAACCAATATACATAATTTTAATATATCTAATAGATAAAAATATATAAATTAATTTATCTTTATAAATTAATTTTTTTTATTAATTCTTCTCTATCTTTATATAAATATTTTTATTACAACAAGTGATATAATCTATCTATTTAAAAGACAGTAAAAAAGCTATTTAAGGACCATTTTAATTAAAATACAAAATTAATAGACTAGCTAGCGGGTGCGTCCGAAAAATTTTTTTTCAAAAAATGATTGACTTTTTTAATAAAATACATTATAATATAATATATAGAATAAAAAATTTATTTAAGGAGGTTTTTTATGAATAAGAGTATTTATTTTGATGAAGATCTTTTTGATGATTTGAAAAAGATTTCAAATGAAATGAAAAGAAGCATTTCATTTATAGTAAATGAGGCTGTAAGAAAGTATTTAGAAGAGGAGGGGTATTATGAAAGAAAAGAAGATAGAATTAAAAAGTAGTAAAGATGTTTTTTTTGTAAAGGATAATAAGGGGAATGAATGTTTTATTGTATATGTAAATGGGGAATTTTTTTTAGATAATAATTCTGTTTTTTCTATTAAAAAAGTAAATAATGAGTATTATATTGTATCTAATAATGAATTTGAAATAATATATACAAAATATTATTATAAAACATATTTAAGATATGATTATTATAATAATATTGATGGATTTGTTATTTATACTAATTTAAAGAATAATGTATTGAATGAGAATATGGTAATTATATATAGAAACAATAAAAATATATATATGTATTTTTTTAAATATTCTGGCGATTTATATAGTCATTTTGATTTTATAAAACATAATTTAAACAAATTTAAATCTGTTAAAATAAGTTATTTTGATAATGATATAAATGTTTATTTTTATTATAATAATGTTAATAAATTTTTTAAGATAGAATATTGTGATTTAAGGTTAAGAAAAAAGGATGGTGAAGTTGAAAGTATTGAAGATCCGATATTAAAAGGTAATTACATTATGTCATATAATAATTATATAGTAAAATATATATGGAGATTTGGTGGGTATTATAAATATGTTACAGTTGATGATATTAATGATATATTGTTGAAAGATAAGAAATTTAAATTTTTAAAAGATAATATATTTTATACAATAATAAAGGCATTTAAAAAGATTAATAATTTATTTTATATAAGATTTTTTAGATTAAATGAGAATAATTTAGAAATAGGTAAAAAGATTTTTATTAATAGTGATATAACTAATATAGATTTTGATTTTGCTTTAAAAGAGAGTTTAAATAAAAGTCAAAAATATTATTATAAATAAAGTAGTAAAGTAATTTTTTTTTATATTTTATATAAAAAAATTGGAGAGGAAATATGGAGGATTTAATTAAGAATCATAGTCATAATGGTTTAGATAGTAAAAAAATAAATGCATCAAGCATTGAAGTTAATTCAAATAAATTTAAAACTAATAGATTAGAAGATGTTATATTGGAGATATATGAGAAAGTAGAAAAGAAATTGGAAATTGATGTAAAAGGTAATGGGTTTTTAAAGGTAGAAGGTAAAAAGATAGTTGATAGTAATTTTAATTCTGATAGTTTTGCTTTAAAGGATTATATACATAATGAATATTTAAAGAAGATTGAAAATAAAAAAAATGGTGATATTGTTGTAATAAAAAATGATGGTTTAGAAGATTCAAATATTAGTATTAAAGATATAGTATTGAAAGATGAGATATCTAATAAATTAGATAAAGTTAATGTGAAGGAAAATAATATTGTAATAGGTAGTAAAGATGGTATTATTGACAGTAATGTTAATATAAATGATTTAGAGGTAAAAAATCATAAGCATAATGAATATTTTGAGATAGATGAAAAGATTAAGGATAATAGTATTTTAATTAAAGATAAGAATAAAATAGTTGGTTGGAAAGATGTAGATCAGGTTGCTTTAAAAAATCATATTCATAATGAATATGAAAAGAAAGTATTTGGAGAAGTTGGAAATGTAGTTATAAGAGGTAAAGATGGATTAGAAGTTGCTGATATAAAGTTATCTGATTTAGTTTTAAGAAATGAATTAAATAAAAAAATAAATGGTGAAGATGGTAGTATATTAATATTAAGTAAAGGCGAAATAAAAAGTAGTGATTTAAATAAAGATATAATATGTAAAAAGGAACATAAACATAAAGTAGAAGATATAACAGGTATTAAGAATTGGAGTAAAGAAGAAATAATTAGTATAGTAAGGGATGAAATAAAGAAAGTATTAGAAGAGGTTTTGAATGATATATTTAAAAGAGGATAATTTTTTTGAGGCAAAAGTTATTTTTAAGCCATTGGAAAGGGTTTACACTGAAGATTCTTATATAGATATTTATTTAGTAAATAAGAGAGAAGAAGAATTAATTGATTATTTGCATTTAAATAAGAGGTTATTAGAGAGATGGGTTGAAAAGATGGGTTTAAGTATTTTTGAATTATTTTTATTTTTATTAGTTGAAGCAGTATTAGATTGTAAATATAAATATGTTTATGAATGGCTTAATTTTAAGAAATTAAAAGTTATTCTTTATAAAGATGAAAAAGGGAAAAGAGTTTTTGAAAAATGTATAAATATAATGAATTATTATACAATAAAAGATATAAATTATACAATTAAATTTCCTATTAATTTTTTTATATTACACGCTTGTAAAGATAATGGAGTAAATTTAGATTTAAATAGATATATAAAATATAGGAGAATTAGATATCTTTCTAAACGTGGTAATGAAGATGATTATGTTATTATTGGTGAAGTAAAAAATGTTTTTGAATATTATGAAGTAGATTTATCTACTGTTTTAAGTGAAAAAGAAAATCCATTTAATAAATATGATCCAATTATTGTTAATTTAAAGGGTATATATTTAGATGAATATTTAAAAAACAAGGGTAAAGAATATATTGGTAATGGTCGTAATTTAGAAAATTTAAGATTATATTATAAAGATAATAGAGTTAGTAAAATAGAAGTTTTATAAAAGAAGGAGGAAATATTGTGTTAATAATATTAGAAAAAAAAGATGGTTCTGAAGTGCAGAGTGTAGTATTTGATAAAAAATATTATACAGATAAAGAGGCAAGAGAATGGTTAAAGAAACATAATTTTAAAGGGTTGGATGTTGATGAAAAAAAGAATGTTTTAAGATATAGACAAAAGGATCCAAAAAAGTTTAAAAGATTTAGGATGAAAGAGATAAAAAAGGGTATTAAATTTTGTATTGGATATAATGATTAGTAAAAGGAGGAAATATTATGTTAATTAATAAGTTAAATGAAACTTCTAAATTTAAAGAATTTAGAAGTAAATATATATATGTAGGTAAAAATAAGTATATAGATGGTTTTCACGAAGGTATTGATTTATCATCTGAAAAATATAAAGAGCAAGAGATTTTTTGTGAGATTTCTGGTGTAGTTAGTGATAAGAGTTATAATAGAAATAGTTATGGTAATAAATTAGTTATAAAGAGTGATTTATCTTTTTTAGGAAAAATATTTGAAAATGATTATATATATGGTTTATATGGACATTTAGATAGATATGAAGATGGTATAGAAATTGGTAAGAATGTAGAAGAGGGTGAAATAATTGGGTATATGGGAAATACTGGATTTTGTCTTACTAAAATAGATAAAATAAAGAGGAATGGTGAAATAATATATTTAGATAATTATAGAAGGGTTACAGAGGAAGAGAGTAAAAATAAGAATTTTATAGGTGGTATACATTTACATTTAAGTTTTTTTGTAGATAAATATGAAGTTGTTAAAAAGATAGAGGATTTAATAGAAAATAAGAAAGATCTTTATATTTTTCAATGGGGTAAATATTGGTTTAATCCGATAAAATTTATAAAATTTTATAAAGATATTAAGGGGTAAAAATGATAAAATATAGTAATAATATTTTTTTAAAATCTGAATTTGGTAATACTGTTTTACTTTCGACTGGTATAGTATATTATGATTTTAATTTTGGGATAAGATATAAAAAAGGTGATGAAAATTTTATAAGTATAAGATTTAAAATAAAACCTATTGGTAGTGAAGATTATTTTTATGTATGCAAAGTTCAAAGCACAGAAAAGATAGAATTTATATTAGCAAGTTCAGATATATTAGTAACAAAGATTGAAAATATGCCTCAATATGAGGATTTAATTATTGAAATTATATATGATGGAAATGATATAAAGGATAAAGGTGAAGTAGAAGTTATTATATTTACTAAAAAATATTAAGGAGGGTTTTTTATGTTAAGAGTTATTAATGAGGATTTAAATATTGAATTAGGAAAAGGAGAAGATTATAAAGTTAATGATTTATCTAAAATTAATTTAGTTGGTAAGGATATAGATTTAGGATATTTAAATTTTTTTAATAGTGAAGGGAAAAAAGTAAAGTTGGAAAGTGATCAAATTGAGATAATAAGGAATTTTTTCTTAAAAGAATTAGGAAAGAGGATTGAAAAATGGAAAGAGGATATATCAGAGTATGATTTAAAGAATTTTGATGTTGTTTTAAAAATAAAAGGTAATGCTAAATTTCCTAAGGATGTAGTAAGAGAAATTGAAAGAAATTCTATTATTGTTGAGGTTTATAATGAAGATGGTAAGTTAATAGATTCTATTGAATTAGAAGGGAAGAAATATATAAAAAATTTATTATTTAAAAAGATGTATGATGTAGTTTTATTAAAATTTGATAAAGATAGAAATTATGGTAAAGATTATAAATCAGTTGATTTAAATAGATAAGGAGGTTTTTTATGTTAAGAGTTATTAAAGAAGATATAAATATTGAGGTTGGTGAAAGAGGTGATGAGAAAGAAAGATCAAATTATAAAATTAGAATGTATAATGCTTATTTTAATGTATTTGATGAAGATAGAAAAGAAATAAAATTAAATGAAGAAGCTAGAGATATAATTTATGATTTTTTTAAATTTTATTTTAAAGAACAAAGTTTTAAAGATATTTTGAAAAAAATATCTAGCTATAATGATAAAGTTTTTGATATTGTTATAGGAATTAAGGGTAATAAAATTTATCCAGAGAGAGAAGATGTTGAGATGCAGAGGAATTCTATTTCTGTAAAAATATTTGATGAAGAAGGTGATTTAATATTAGATAAAAATTTTAATGGAGAAAAGAATTACAATATTCTTCAATATAGAAAACTTTATGATTTTTTAATTAAATATGATAAAGAAAGGAAAAATAAGGAATATAAATTTACTAAAATAAGATATAAATAAAATATGGTTGATGTCGGGAAAAATTTAAAGATTATTAATAAAAGATTATATAATTTTTGGGATTATGTATGAAGAAAGTTTTAGAAATAAGTTTAAAAAATTGGCAAAAATATGGATTTTCAAATTCAAATTATAAACATTATAATATAAGATTGAAGCACGGGAATACTGAAATAAAGATATTGAATATATATTATAGTAAGAAAAAAAAGAATTTGTTGTTAGAATTTTATGTAAAACCTACTTTTTTAAATAGAAATGTGTATGGGACGAATTATGTACAAAGGGATGTTGAATATATAGATAATACTGGTAGAGTAAAATCGTCTAAGTATAGGAAATATTATAATGTAAGATTACTATATGAAGATACAAGAAAATTAGAATATGAGTTAGAGAAAACAAAATTTATAACAAAATATTCTGATATGAGAAAAAAAAGAAGACAGATTGTTAAAGAATTTTTAGCTGATCATCCATTTTTAAAGATTTGGGCTAGCGATTTAAGTTTTTTATTTCAAGGTTCGTGGCATTTGTTAGATAAATTAAATTCAAGTATATATAAATTTCCAAAAAATTTAAAAGATAAAGGAATATGGTTAAAAAGGCACGGTAATTTTGGATTACATTTAACTAAGCATTTAATTGGTGTATTTGAATTGGTATTAAAAAGTGTAAATGAAATAGATAAAATATTAGAAAAAAATTATAAATTATAGGAGGGTTATATATGTTTTATATAAGAAGAAATGAGATTTTTGAGGGGTTTAATAAGTTTGCAAATGTTGTATATCATAAAACAGATGCATCTAATTTAGAGAGTTTTAAAAAGACAAGAAAGTTTGATATTAATCGAGCTAGAAATTCTATGTATGGTAAAGGAGTATATGCTGTATATGATTTGGAAAGAAATTTAAGAGCAGATCATATTACTTGGAATAATTATTATGGTGGATTAATATTAAAGTGTATAGTAGACATAAATAGGTTTTTAATCTTTGATTATGATATGAGTAAAGATTTATATGGAGAAAATTATAGATTAATTGATCAAGCCAGAAATGTTTTTAAGATAAAAGATGAATATTTTTTAGCTAATGTTTATAATATTGGGCATTTTTTAGAGGATGCGATAGAAAATGATCCTGATATTAGAGATGAGCATTTTATATATTCAGCTGATTATACTCGTATATTTTATAAAACATTAGGAGATACTATCAAAAAATATGTTGATGGACTTATATATACAGGAAGACACGATGGGAGATGTTGTGTATCTTATAATTTTAATAAAGTTGTTGTTATAGGTTATGCTTTTTTTGATTCTAATACAAAATCAGTAAAAGATTTAAAATGGGAGAAGATGGATAATAAATTTGAAGATTTTGTTGATTTCTTTGTTGAAAAGTATAAAGAAGAGAGTTTATCAACGAAGAAAGTTTCTTTTAATCCAAAGGATAAAAAATTTGTTTATATAGACAAAATAAGTAAAGAAAGAAAAGAGATTTCAGTTGATGATGTTTTAAGTCTATTAAAAAATAATAATATAGATTCTGAATTTAAGCAAAATATAACTTTAGATGAAACACATATTAATGGTAAATATATTATAGGTTTAAAGGATAGTAATGGGGATATTGTATATGGAATTATTGATAAATCTGGAAAAATTGTATTAGATATTAAATATGTATTAATTGATTATGTTTGTAATAAAAATTTTTGTGTTGGAAGTATTTATGAAGATTTTAAGGATTGTTATGTAGTAAAAAGACGTGGTGATATGAAATTTGGTGTATTTGATTTAGCAAAAGAAAAATTTATATATGATGTTGAATATGATGATGTAAATATACATTCTGTAGGTGATATAACAGTATTATATTTAAGAAAAGGTAATAGTGATGTATTATCATCACCGAATAAAGGTTGGTCTATTAAATCTAAAGATGGTTATTATCTTTTTGAAAATAGACAAAATAAATATGATCTAAATAGTTTTTTGTTTAAATATAAATCTTTTAGATATAATAAATATTTATTTGGTATTTTTAGTTATGAACAAGGAAAATTTTTAATTGAGCCTGAATATACATATTTAAAAACAATTAAAGTTAATGGTAAGATTTATTATATATTATATATTAATGATATTTATTGTACCATTGCTGATGATAAATTTAATATATTAATGAGTGAAGAATATGTAAAGAAAAATAATATAAATAGTCTTGTTTTTGTATATGGTAATTTAAGTGTTTTTGAATCAGATGATAAATATGGAGTTATAGATTTTGTTAAGAAAGAAATTAAAGTTGAACCTAAGTATGATGAGTATAAATTAGATAGAAATGCTATTGTTATTTTTAAATCTGGCGAAGAAGAATTTAAATATTTTATGGAAAAAGGTGATTTTATTTAATAAAAATATTTGACTTTTTGCTTTTTTTTGCTATTATTATGTGATATTAAACGATGATAAACTTTGGCAGGTTAAAAAGGAATTAAACTTATAATGGAAGGTTTCTCTGAAATAATGGCCCTTG
>Ga0116166_1002453_pt1 | contig 15341 bp, 10 predicted proteins | sample AD_JPNMR2_MetaG_FD_89884 | JGI IMG/M metagenome (GOLD analysis project Ga0116166, IMG submission 89884) | Active sludge microbial communities of municipal wastewater-treating anaerobic digesters from Japan - AD_JPNMR2_MetaG | ecosystem: Engineered > Bioreactor > Anaerobic > Digestate | place...
ACGCTGCCATAGGCGTAGGCCTGGGCAATCCAGGTGCGGACCAGACCCGGTTTGTCATGGGCCTTGATCCAGGCCCAATCCTGGCCGGAAGCGGTGGCGGTTTGGCGGCGGCCAACCGCTTCGACTAACCGGTACACGAACACGGGGCCGCGCGCCACTTGTTCCGAAGCGGCTTGGTGAGACACCTCACCGCAAAAATAATCGATGATGGGCGCGGGCAGCAAGGTCCGGGGCGATCCGGCATGGGAGTTGACGCTGCGCAGCAACGGCCGGCCTCGCAGCTTCTCGGCGTATTCAAACGTGGCGCGGATGCGTTCTTTCATGCACTCGTTTTGATAGTGCTGGAACTCGGTTGTTAAAGGGCATTGCCAATGCTGCTTGCGGTATTGTTCATTGGTGACGCCCTTGGATTTCAAAAAGGTTTGATAATCGAATGTATCGATATCGCTGATTCCTTTCTCTTTCAACTCTTCGCTGGAAAAATGTTTTTTTAAGTAACTACGGAATCCCTCCATGCACACCTTGCAGAAACAGCCTCCGTTGTAATCAGAACAGGCCGATGTGCCGCTGTAGTCGTCAATGTGTAAACCATCGATCGGGGCCAGGCAGGCGCGTTCCACCTGGTCGCGGATATAGGCCTGATGATCGGGATGGTTGGTGCAGAACCAATACGCGGGATGACCCTGGTGTGTATGATCCCACAACCAGGGCACGCGCAAGGGATTGCCGTCCAGGCCGCGGCAGACGGCATCCATGAAATGATCGGGATTGAAGTCGATGAATCCGCCAAAATCGACGAGGTAATCCACGCTGCCGCAGTATTTCATCCCGTGCTGGTGGGCTTCCTCCACCCGCTTGCGAAAGTTTTCCACGTCCTTCGCATCCCGGGTACGGGACCGGCCGCCCCACCCGGTGATGGTGCCTTGATAAATATCGTACTGGCCGGGATCGTTCGGCACATACATGAAAACCACATCGCTGGCTTGAATCACCGGCCGTTCCTGGGCCAAACCCAACGGCGCAGCCAAACAAAACCAAAGGCTGACTAGATAAAAGCGCATAAGAAAAACTCCTTTCTTCCAAGTCAATTATCGCCTGACCATGATATTAATGGCTCATCCGGCGTGGGCGTAAGTGTTTCAGATTACCGGGTCACATCGCGTCAAAAAACCGATCCACCCCAAAAATCCCCTCCCTCTGGAGGAGGATTAAAGTGAAGGCATTTTTATAAAAAACAGACCTGGTTGACCGCCCTCCAGCTATCCATCGAGGCGTATCCCTGAGGGGGGCCGTATGAAAAACAGCCCAGGATTTTAACCTGGGCTGCTCCTGTACCATACCCCTGGCGTATCAATGAGGGCTATACGCTTAATGGCGCGATTTCGATACGTTGTTTGTGTTTCAACGATTCCTGGCCCGCGAAGCATGCGAGGGCGGCCTGCGCGCCCTTAGTTCCGTCGCACAAGTTAGGCGCGCCGCTCCGGATGGTGTGCGCGAAGCCCTGCAACTCGAAGCGGTAAGGATCCGTGGGGGCCATGCCGCTCGCCCCGCCCTTGCCCGTGGCTTCCTGGGAAACATGGGCCGCGAAAGCCGACTGGCCGGCATCTTCCTTGACCACGTCCACTTGAGTGGTTTTCTCCTCTTTGGCCGCTTTCTGGGCCGATTCCTCGTTCCACCCCGGTTCCCAGAAGAGGTAGGATTCGTTTTCATTGGAGAGAATCAGACTGCCGCGTGTGCCCATGATGTGCTCGTAGTACTGGTCCACGCTGTTGCTCTGGATGCACGAGTAGGTCACGGTGCGGTAGCCCGGATATTCGAAGATGGCGTAAATGTGATCCTCGATGTCGCGGTCGTCCCGGCTGTAGCCCTTAAGCCGTTCGCGGTAGGCATCGAAATCAACCGCGTCGGTATCGCTGTATTTCTTCTTGGTCTGGAATTCGCTCAGATACTCCAGGTACAGTTCATTCTGGGTCTCCTCGCTCTTGAATTTTCCTCCTGTGGCGTAGACCGCCGTTGGGATCGATCCCAAAAACCAGTTGGCTACCGCGATCTGATGGCTGCAGAGCTCGGTCCACAGCCCCCGCGAATAGGCTTCGTACCACCGCCAATTGACAAGATGCTGCAGATCAGGATACCCGTAGCGGGTGGGATCCATGGCCCGCAGAGGCGCTTGCAGTTCCGCGGGGACCATTTTCCGGAAATAGGTCCAGTAGTTCCAATCCGTGCTGCGGTGCCACAGGGCGCGGATGTGGTGAATCTCGCCCAGCAGTCCTTCCTGGATCATACGGTGCGCGTCCCAGTACAAGGGATTGTAGAAACGCTGATGTCCCACCTGCAGATTGAGCCCCTTGGTCTTGGCCAGGAGGATCATCTCCCGGCACTCGCCGATCGTGTAGGCCATGGTCTTTTCGACGAACACGTGCTTGCCGGCCTGGAGGGCCTGGAGGGCCATGGGGCCGTGCAGGAAGAAAGGCGTGGCGATGATCACCGCCTCGAGTTCGGAATCATTCAGCATGTCGTCGTATTTTTCGTACACGCGGGGATTGGGATTGTGTCCCAACTCCGGTTTTTTCAGCATCTCCAGCCCGAGCGCCCGGTTGTCGGGCCGGATGTCGCACAGCGCCGTCAGATAGACGAACTTGGGATCGCAAAGGCTGATCAGGATGCGCCCCTCCATACCCGTTCCGACGATGCCCGTTTTCACCGGCCCGATCCCCTGCGCCTTGTAACTTACCGCGCCAAGCGCGGGCAATACGGCCGCCGCCTTCAGAAAATTCCGCCTGCCGATCAGTTTCTTTTCCGCGTCGGGTTTCATGGTCGTTTCCTTTCTGGTTTCAATGATTCTTTGTAGGGGCGGACCTAGGTGTCCGCCCCTACTATCAAAGTGATGCAATGCTCTTCCATCCCCTCTCCCTCTAGGAGAGGGCCCGGGTGAGGGAAGTCCTTTGGGCTGGATATCACGCTCAACCCACCCTGCCGCTAACCGGCGCTCCATAGTTCGGAGCGGCGGGCCGAGGCTCCTCGGCCTCTGCCGCCGTCGGCGCGCCTTTCTCTCCAAACTGAGCCAAAACATTGTCCAGCCCGTACAGTTTGCTTCCATTCATCGTCAACAGGGCGGCTAAAGCCATCAGTTCCACCAGGTTTTTGTTCACCAAGTAATAGTTGCCTTCCGAACCAACCATGCTCCGGCCCGCCCATTGCGCGTAATTCAGGTCCGCGTAAAACACCGTCCAATCCGCTTCCGCCCCTTGCGGCAGCAGATCGACCGGCGGGGCGGCGGCGATGAACAGCGCCAACAAGCCGATCGCCAGCCACGCGGCGAGGGCCGTGAACAATCCCGCCATCAGCCCCAGGCCGGCCAACACCAGCGCCCAAGGAATGAAATAATCGGTGAGGCCGAGTATCCAGCAGGTTTCACTCATCGAATCGGGCAGGATCCAATTCAGCAGAAATGTGTCTTGCACTTGCAGCGCCGCCATCCCTTGAAACAAAGGCGCCAGAGGCCCCCATGAATTGACCAGGTAGCCCTCGGCGCTCCAAGCGGGATGCGCCAATTTGATCAATCCTTCAAACAAAAAATGCCAGCCGATCACCACGCGCAGCGCGGTAAACCAGAATATCCGCCAATCGTTTTCATTGGGTTTTATACTCTCGTTCATCATGGCCATGTCCTCCTCTCTGGGGAGCGCGAACATTCATTCATGTCCGGGTGATTTTTGTTTCCACTTGAAAGGGTAGGCGGAATGATGGGCGGGAACCATTCGGGAAATTACGGATTTTGGGATTGCGGATTCCGAAACGGGAAGGCAGGCGATATTATGTCTGAATACCGTCGGAGCGCTTCATGAGCGCCCGGGATGACAATCGTTATTTCAAACCTCGGTATTCCGGCGAAACGCGCGTTGCGGGTGGCTTCGATCGTGCACAGAAACGTGGGAGGAGAACCGGCGCCGCGGGGTGGAGCGGAGAGTATCCGCGGGGGTGGAAGTATCAGAATTGGTGATGAGCGCGTCCTGTTTTGGTGGTTGAATGAAAACCCGGCCGGTATCGTGATAGATCCCCGCGGGAATCCCCACCGCGACATCTTTGAATGGGACATCAAAAACCAATTTCCGGAGTGGATATAAAACACGCTCCACGCCATGAGACACGGGTTCGTTTCGAGGCCGGAAAAATCCTAATGTCAACCCACTGGCCAAATCACCGAAAATCGAACCGAGGTTTTGGAAGAATCCCTTTCGTTCCGGATTTTGGTCTTCCTGCCGTGGAGATTGAATTGATTGTTCCCGCGTAGTGTCTTTCTCAACTAGATTTCCGGATGGAAATTGGGTGGAGTTGCTATCGGGCAATGTCCACTTTGAAGGCCCGTGTGCCTTGGCGCCAGTGTTGGAGTTCATGGTTGCCGGTGTGGAATCATTTGGACCGCTCAGGCCGGAAGTTAATTCATTTTCATAGGGCAGAGAATCCAATGGCTGAGTGGAATCCGACCTTATCCCTGCTTCGAGTCCCAACGGATAGGATGTTCCCGGTTTTAATTCCGGTTGGGCGGTATGGCTCAATCTTGCCGCTTTGCTTTCCTGATATTCCCGCATGTTGCGCAGCATCAAGTCAGCCAGTTGTTCCCCTTGGGGATAGTTCAGCGGCATGTTTTGTAACAACTGGTTGGTTTCAGAATAGGTCCTGGCGTCCACAGGGAGGTTTCCGGCGGCTGGAGCCGTCAATTGCTGGTTAAAATCCGATTGCCTGGCGGGCACTACCGTCCAACCTTCCTGGATCGCAGTCTGGACGTTAAACGGTGTGCCGGAGGCGGTTGTAGAGGAGATATTTGTATTTCCACTGTCCGTTGAAAGATTTTCATTCACGGGAGTGATTTTTGCCGGGGTTTTTTCCATCACTTCATGGAACGAGAGAGAGTTGGATTCTCCGGATATGCGGGTCGCGTACGTGGAAGGAATCCGTCCCTGGTTTATACGGACTGTACCGGGCACAAATTGCCCGATGGGCATGAATCGCTCGGCCATTTTTTCCATTTCCTGCCGTCACTTCGGGTACTGCGATTGCCTAGTGCAGGGATCATGCCAAGAGGGAATAGGAGTCCTCTTTTCCACAATTTGCTTTTCCACAATTTGGCGGTCAATGGGTGTTTTTTTTCTAAATTTCTATTTGACCAATGATAAGGGACCGTTAGGCGTCCGCTATTGCGGCTATCCTAACATCTTTTCAAATTCTTCCTCGGACAAAACTTTGATTCCCAAATGCTCCGCTTTAGTCAGTTTGGAGCCGGCTTTCTCACCTGCGACGACGAAATCGGTGCTCTGACTGACCGAACTGGTCACGCGCCCGCCGCGTTGTTTGATCAATTCCGACGCTTCCTCCCGTGTGTATTTCGACAGCGTGCCGGTCAGCACGAAGGTTTTGCCCGTGAAGGGAGTGGCCGCGGCCGGTTGTGAAGCCGCGATTTCCTGCTCGAAGCGCAATCCCGCCTCCTCAAGCCGTTTCAGTTCCGCGATGTTTTGCTCCTCATGGAAAAAATCGTAAACTGTTTCGGCGACCGTAGGCCCTACCTCATGGATTTCCGATAATTCTTCCATCGAGAGGTCCTTCAATTCCCAAATCGACTTTCTCCCTTCCATAAGCACCGAGGCCAGATGGCTGCCAACGTGCCGGATACCGATGGCGAACAGCAACCGGTCGGGCGGCCGTTGTTTGCTCCGTTCCAGCGAATCCAACACATTTTGAGCGGATTTGTCGCCCATTCGTTCCAAAGCGGCTAATTCCTCGTGCTTCAAGTGATACAAATCAGAAATGCGCGTGACCATTTTTTTCCCGGTGAGGGCATCGATCAGTTTTTCACCGATGCCTTCGATATCCATTGCGTTCCGTTGCACGAAATGCTCGATTCGCCGCTTGAGCTGTTCCGGGCAAGAGAGGTTGATGCACCGGAAAGCCACTTCATCCCCCTCCTTGACCAGCGCACTTTGGCAGGAGGGACATTTCAATTCCGGCTCATAAGGGACTTGCGATCCATCCCGCTTTTCCACCATCACACGCACCACTTTGGGAATGATTTCCCCCCCCTTTTGGATGACTACATGGTCCCCGATGCGAATGTCTTTGCGCTTGATCTCGTCGAAATTGTGCAATGTGGCGTGCCGGATGGTCGTCCCCGCCAACAACACGGGATCCAGAATGGCCCGGGGAGTCACCGCCCCTGTCCGCCCCACGCCCAGTTCAATGTTTCGCAACACGGTAACCGCTTCCTCCGCGGAGAATTTGTAGGCTATTGCCCACCGTGGGCTTTTGGAAGTAAATCCCAACCGTTGCCGCTGTTCGTAATCGTTTACTTTGACGACCAGCCCGTCGACTTCAAAAGGCAGGTCATGACGCTTTTTTTCCCACTCATGGACCCGTTCAATAACCCCTTCGATCGACTGCTCCACACTCATCCCCGGTACAAGCCGCAATCCCCATTCCCGCAATGCATTCAGCAAGTCGAAATCCTTGTCGAACTCCTCCCCCTCGATTTCTCCCAACGTATGAATAACTAGATCCAACGGCCTCTGACGGACCAGTTTCGGATCCAGCAGTTTGATTGTCCCGGCGGTCGCGTTGCGGGGATTGGCGAACGGCGCGAGGCCTTCCTCTTCCCGCGCCTGATTCATAGCGACAAACGCCTGCGTGGGCATGTAGATCTCTCCCCGGACATCCAGATAACCGGGCAGGTCTTGACCTTGCAGAACCAAGGGCAGAGAACGGATCGTCCGGACGTTCTGGCTTACGTCATCACCCTGCAAGCCATCCCCCCGCGTCACCGCCCGGATGAACCGGCCGTTTTCGTAGATTAGCGATATCGCCACTCCGTCCACCTTCGGCTGCACAATGTATTCTGGACGGTCGCCATTCAATCCCCGGACTACACGGCCATGAAAATCCCGCAACTCCCCCTCGGAATAGGTATTGCCGATCGAGAGCATAGGCACCCGGTGCTTGACCGTCTCGAATCCCTCGAGCGGCTCCCCTCCTACCCGTTGGGTGGGGGAATCGGGTGTGATCAGTTCAGGATGTTGTTGTTCTAACTCCTCCAATTCTTTCATCAACCGGTCGAATTCGGTGTCGGTAATTTCCGGCTGGGCCAGCACATAGTACAAATACTCATGACGGCGGATTTCATCCCGCAGATAGTTGATCTTTTTTTCGATCTCGGTTTTCATCGTGGCGGCTCTGATTTCAGCATTGGACATATCGCGACAGTAAAAATCATAATGGAGTTTCACCTGGGATTTGAGCCCAGGCGAAGGAATCTCGTAGGCGAGGATTCACAGGGCAAAGGACGGTATAGGGGTTCACCGCACGGGTACGGTTTTACCGCCTGCTTGGCCATGAGTGGATACGTTAATGTAACTACCTTATATTATTTATGATGCACGATTGATCTTAAAGCAATAAATCAGTTATTTTATTTCCGGAGGCATAATTTTCTGAGGCTCGATCTCCGGCTTGGATTTGGTCCAAACCGCAATAGGATCCCCATACCATAATGGCGAGGGAGCTGGCGAAACGTGACCACAATTTCTGATATTCCGTGTAACAAATTGAGAAAAACTGTATAAATATATAATTTTATTATATTAAAATGAGATTTCATCATGTAACTATTAATTACATATTTAACTATTATGATTCAAATTTGTAAAGGTAATTTAAAATAAATCAAAAAAACGATTGATTTTTGGATTCTGTCAGTCTATAATATGATTGAATTACATAGATTTTAAGTAAAACTATTATGGCTCTTCCAGGAAGTGCGCACCTAGTGAGTCGAATTGGTCTTACGTACTCCGGTATTAGTGCGGACATCAAGGTCCACCCCGCCAGAATTACCTTTACCTTGTCCTTCTCCCAGAGGGAGAGGGAATTCTAGTGGTGATTTGTATGGATCAGAGTGAAAAATTCAGTATCGGAGTATCTAAAAAAAGTACCCACTTGCCGGTTGAGTCACAAATATGAGCTAGCCGTTCGAAATGGGTAAGGTAAAGGTGGCAATCCGCGCAGCCCCAAAATCGACCGAAAATAATTCCCTGGAATTTCTACGGATGAATATTGGCATTTGATAAATAATCTGTATAGTTGAACCGGTTCCACGCCGGGCTTGATTTTTTCTTTTGGGAACATACGCAAGGTTTTACCCTTGCGAAAAAGGAGGGGGCAATCATGGCCTTTTCACCTTGGATTCTCGAAAACGAATGGCTTCCACGGGTCGATGTGCGGGCACCAGCCACAATCTATGTTAATGGACGGCAAGTTCCCCCCATTGAAGGAACCGGGGAGATCCTCTGTTTTACCTTGGGGAGTATTCAGATCGTCAGCGAATGCAAAATCCCCATCCCTTCGGCTGGTAAAATCCGTTTTTCGATTGGATTAGGAGAGGAAGAAGTCGAGTTGATTGTCGATTTTGTCCAGCGCATTGAACTGACCCGGCATTTTCTGAACTGGAAGGAGAAGCCCCGTTTCCGGATGGTGGCTGCTATCGGTATAAACCAGCGGGATGTTTTAGATAAGTATCAATTCTTCCTCCACCGCCAGTTGTTTGGCAAGGGATTCAATGGAGTTTCGGTCTTGATTCGGAAAGAAATGGTCAGATCGTCGAATTATATTGAAAATTAATGGTTTAGATTGGATGACCTTCGATCGGTTGTTAGGTTTGGCAACCGGGGCAATAGTGCGTGCTTCGTCCATTAAGCACCAATTTCTCAATTTTCCGATGGCAAATGGGACAAGGCAAACCCACGCGCCGGTAAACCCGATGCTTGTGTTGAAAAAGGCCTAATGTACCATCCAGGCGTTGATAATCGTTGGTTGATGAACCACCCGCCACGATCGATTCTCTCAATACGGTCCGAATGCATTGCAGCAAACGCCCGGCCTCGGCTGAAGAAATTTGCCCTGTCGGCCGCACAGGATGAATTCCGGCCCGAAATAAAGCCTCATCAGTATAGATATTCCCGAGTCCGGCGATCCGCCGTTGATCCAACAGAAACGATTTGACCGCTTGCTTCCGGCCGGCCATCAGGGCATAAAACCGCGGTGCCCGCAACCGGAAAGGATCGGCGCCCAAATGGCTCCATGACACAAATGTTTTCAACTCAACACTGGGAAGAATGGCGGCAAATCCAAAACGCCGGGGATCCCGCTGACGCAATTCAACTGACCCATCATCCAAGAGAATCCGAAGGTGAGTATGTTTTTCGAGCGGATCGCTTCCCGGCTGGAGCAACAACCGCCCGCTCATCCCCAGATGATGAAGCAACGAGAAATTGTTGGACAAATGAATCGCGATGTATTTTCCCCGGCGCTCCACCTCCTGAATAACCGAATTCGTCACTTTTTTCCTATGTTCCAATCCTTGGTGGATGTAATCATTTCGTAAAGGGTGGTATTTCAAAATCCGCCGGCCGGCCGTCAATTTTCGTAAGGACCGCACGATGGTTTCGACCTCGGGCAATTCAGGCATGGCGTATGGATCCTCAATCCCACCGTAACGGGATAAATTCCAGAATCCCGAATTCAGCCACAGTACTCACGTCCGCGGGAATCACGGCAAAACCCTCCGCCCCCCGCAGCGATGACAACATTCCTGATCCTTGCGGCCCCGTGGGAATGGCGATGGGCAGACCCGATGGGCTATGGGACAAACGGCAGCGGACGAAATGGGTCCGGCCGCCCGGATTGTCCATCGGTGTGGCAAGGCGGACATACCAGACCGGATTTTTCCATGGATCGCGCCCCACTAAACGCCGCAAGGCCGGTTTGACAAATAAATGAAACGTGGTTAATACCGACACCACGTTTCCCGGCAAAGCGAACACGTACCGGCCGTTCCACACCGCGAACAGAACCGGCTTTCCGGGTTTGATAGCCACCTTGTGAAAAACGATTTCCACTCCCATTTCTTGTAGAATCCGGGGTAAAAAATCCTTTTCTCCCGCGGAAATACCTCCTGAGGTGATCATCATCCCGGCTTCCTGGAATCCCTTCTCCAACATGCCCCGGATCACCGCCGGATCATCTTTCGCGATCCCCAAATCGATCACCGGACACCCCCAGGCTTTCAATTCCGCCGAAAGGGTATACGTGTTCGCGTTCCGGACTTGTCCGCCCAGGGGTTTCTCTTCCGGATGGATCAATTCATCCCCAGAAGTCATCAAAGCCACCCGGGGATTTTGCCGGACCAGGATTTCCCGGATACCGTGCAATGCCAACAATCCAATCTCCGCGCTGCCTATCTTGATCCCCGCAGGAAGCAATGAATCGCCTTTTTTTAACTCACTGCCCCGTGCCCGGATATTTTGACCCGGCCGCGCGGATGAAAAAATGGACACTTGCCCGTCGTCTTCTTTCGTTTCTTCCACCATGACCACGGCATCCGCCCCGGGAGGAATAGGCGCGCCGGTCATGATTTTAGCCGCTTCTCCGGGATGTATTTCCCTCCGGGGCAGGAAAGGTCCGGCGAAGATCTCTTCGACCACCCGCAACACCGCGGGCTTGCCGGGTATCACTTTGTCTAGATCTTCGGATCGGACGGCATACCCATCCATGGCGGAGTTGTCGAAAGGAGGCGAATCCTCTCGCGCGATGATATCTTCGGCCAGTGTAGTCCCCTGGGAATCCCTCCAGGGAATACGGCGGGGAGCCACAGGGGCAATGCACGTTTGAATGAACTCCATTGCTTCGGAATAGTTAATAAGCCGTCGCGTCATGCGTATCCAACCTGAATGATTGTAGGATATCAACACAATGTCAAGTAATTTTACCTTACAACTGATCGGCGAAGGATTGAATGCTTAAGGATTCTTCCGGCAAAGACATACTTTCTTTTCCCTCACACATGAGATCTGTATCAACGACCCCTGTTTGGAGCGATTCATCCTTCATCCCCTCCTTATCGAGGAAAAGCAGGAATGAGAGAATTGCAGGGATAGCAGACTTGGAGACTGCCTGGGCTTTCGAGAGGATAAGAATGCCCTTTTCACCTTGTTCTCCGCCCTGACCGGAGGAATCGCGTTTTTAACCTTGAGTCTGTTGTGATCTATTCGATTGTTGCTAGAATCAACCTACGGTACAAGGGCGTTGAATGTTGCCTTGACTGTCAATAGAAATAATTCAGAATTATTTGGATATGATTCGATATTCCTGTATGACATTTCGGCAACAATCCCCGTGATTCCTCCGAAGGGATGGGGTTTCGGAAATACGCTAGATAAGGGCGCTTCATGAATTCTATTTCTTCCGCCTTAACGGATGAGCAGTCTGCCTCTAGTAACATAAAAATAACCACTATTTTAAAACCGGTCCGCGGCCAACTCGCGCAAACCCAGCAACTCTATCAGGAAACAGTCCTTCAAACCGAAGAACGGGCTTATTTGCATAAACTTGTCAATGGAGAGACCGGATTCTGGGTTCCCGAAGAATTCCGCGTGCCAGTGGTGGATACGATTTCCAACCACATCCTGCAAAGCGAGGGGAAATGGATACGCGCCGCCTTGGTCCTTCTGGCCGCGAATGCCTGCGGGGTGGCCAATCCGGCCGTCCGGCAAGTAGCCGTGGCGGTGGAATTAATCCATCTCGCCACCCTGGTGCATGACGACATCGTGGATGAAGCCCCGATCCGCCGGGGAATCTCATCGGTACCGGGCAACTGGGGAAATTCGGTATCCGTCCTCCTGGGTGATTTTCTGTTATCCAAGTCGTTCAAATTGCTCCTCGCCAGCGGCTCCATTCCGGCGCAGAACCTGTTGAGCAAGGCCACCGGACAAATGTGCCTGGGCGAAATCAAGCAACTGACCTGCTCCTACGACACGATCCTGACCGAGCAGGAATATTTGGAAATGATTGAATATAAAACCGCTTCGCTCATGGCCGCGGCCTCTGCTTCAGGGGGGTATTTCGGGGGGTTGTCCGAAAAAGCCATCGAACGCCTGCACGCTTACGGCCATGCGCTGGGCATGGCATTTCAGATCACCGATGATGTTCTGGATTACACCTCATCCACGGCCATTCTGGGCAAACAGCAAGGCGGCGATCTGCGCAATGGGAAAGCGACCTTACCGCTGATCCATTTATTTCAGAGCCATGAAAAACAGGCCCGCCTGATTCTCGACAGTTCCGCTCCCATGGAACAAAAAACCCTGGAGTTGGCTGCCCTCATGCGGCGGATGGGTTCCATCGACTACGCATATAAAGTCGCCAGGCGCTTTGGAGAAATCGCCAAGGAAAGCCTGAAGGAAATCGAACCAGAAACCGGTTCGTCCGATTCTCTCAATTCTCTTTACCAGCTGGCTGACTTTGTCCTAGCCCGGAATAGTTGACCGGATTATCCCTCTCCTTTCTCGATTGGAAAAGGATTTCGCGTCCATCCATCTATACCAGAAAAATTCCAAGACAAACTATAAAAATTCCAAGACAAACTATTTTCAATATTTTTTTAAAAAAGAAAGATCTATTGATTTTTGAGATAATATAATAGTTAGTAGCGATACAGATTATGCCAAAAAATAAGCTATCTGCAAAATGTTATTATATGATCTATTCTGGGATATCCGTTCTTTCGCCAACCTGGCTATGTTTTCTGGAGCCGATCGCTCTCCGGCCTCGCCATGGTGGATCCAGGGTTCTGTGATTCAGATCACGCAGCTGATCCTCCTCATCACGGCAATCGTCTTCTTGTTTTTCTTCCGTTCCCAAATGGCCCGTTCCAAAGAACGCAACCGTGAATTGGAAGAACAGGTATCGAAACTGAACAAGGAACTGCGTATGAACCGGTACGAGTTCGAGCGGCGGGTGGACGACCGCACGGCCGAACTCTCCCGTTCCACGCTTCTTCTAAAACTAGAAAATACGGAACGCCAATGGGCGCAAGAAGCCTTGGCGCGGTCCGAATTCCGCACCCGCGCCCTGCTAAGCGCCATCCCCGATGTCATTTTCCGTATGGATCAAAACGGTTTGCTGTTGGATTTCCACGCGGGGAAAGGATTTACGCCATGGGAGAAACTCGAGGAGAAAATTGGCCGGCCGATCTCTCAAGTGCTTCCCGCGGACGCCGCCGAAAATACGGTGATGTGCATCCAAGAAGCACTGCGCACCCAGGAAGTGCAACGCATGGAGTTTTGTATCCCCTACGGCCAAGAGGTCTTTGTGTTCGAATCGCGGATTGTGGCGGGAGGCGACCAGGAAGCACTGGCCATTCTCCGGGATATGACGGAATTGAGACGCTTGGAAAATGAAATCCTTGACATCAGCAGCCGGGAACAAACCCGTTTGGGTCAAGACTTGCATGACGGACTCGGTCAGCATTTGACCGGGATTTCCTTCTTCAGCCGCGGTCTGTATCAAAAATTGGAAGCCAAGGGGATCGAAGAGGCGCGGGATGCCTTGGAAATCACCGACTTAGTCAAGCAAGCCATCCAACAAATCAAGGGAATCACGCGGGGACTGCTGCCGATGATGGTCGAGGAGGAGGGATTGGAGTCGGCCCTGTACGAGTTGGCCTCAACCACCAAGCGCACGTATGGCATTTCCTGCGATTTCACTTGCGAAAGTCCGTTGGGAGCCATCAATGTTTCGCTGGCCAACCACCTATACCGCATTGCCCAGGAAGCGGTGAATAACGCGGCCAAACACGCGAATCCCACGCGGATCAGCATTGCGTTGCGAATCAACGAAGCGGGGATGACTTTGATCGTGGAAAACGATGGCCAGGGATTTCCCGAAGGGTGGGAACAACGGGGCGGGATGGGATTGCGGATTATGCGGTACCGGGCCGGCGTCATTGGCGCGCAATTGGTTTTTCGGCGGGATGAGGATCACCAGACCCGTGTAATCTGTACGATTCCAAAGGCATCTTTCTGCACGATTCCAAAGACATCTTGATGGGATTCAACTATGGATACACCGGCGGTCTCATCTTCCAAGACGAAAATCCTGATCGTGGACGATCACCCGATCGTCCGGCGGGGATTTCTGGAACTGATCAATCAGGAACCGGACCTCGAAGTGGGTGGAGAAGCCGAGACGGTGAACGATGCCTACTCCTTGATTTCCCAGGTGAAACCCGACCTCATCATCCTGGATATTTCTCTCAAAGAAGGTAATGGACTCGATCTGCTGAAACGAATCGCCTCCGACTTTCCCTCCTTGCCCGTGCTGGTGGTATCCATGCATGATGAATCCCTCTATGCCGAACGGGTGATCCGTTTGGGGGCCCGCGGTTATGTCATGAAGGAAGAAGCCGAGGCCACCGTCATTTCAGCCATCCGCCATGTATTGAGAGGCCAAATTTACCTGAGTGGACCGGCCCAGGAACGGTTGGTCCGGACTTTCTCCAACCGGAATCCCGACACGAGTGAATCACTGATCCATGGTTTGAGTAACCGGGAATTGGAAATCTTCCGCCTCATCGGCGAGGGTCAGGGAACCCGCCAAATCGCCGAGCGTTTGGGAATCAGTCAAAAAACGGTGGAATCCTTCCGGGCGCGTATCAAGCAAAAATTGCGCTTGACTTCCGGCCTTGAACTCGTTCAGCAAGCCATCCTCTGGACGCAAAACCGGTAACACTGGGAACAAGCGGCTAGAAAATATCTTATTTACCCTTTTTCGCTTTTCCGGACCAGCACTACCCAGTCCTGCCCCCGGTTTTCGGGTGCTTCGCCCACGGACGGGTTTCCTGGACCGGTCACCATGTTCACAGTTCCCTCCTGTAATCCGCCTCCCTGACGGGGATCATACCAATGAACAGAATACGTCCCACCGATCAGGGTTAGCGCTGTGCTGCCTCCATGGGGCAGATAGATGGCATACACTTCCCCTTCCTTCGCAAAGCAAAAATCGTCTGGCGCGGAAGTCAACTCATCATGATGCCTCATTTCAGGGAAGGGAAGATATTTCTGGAAAAATTCCAGGGCGTATCGCGTGTAATCCCAAAGCCGGTCCCGGGAACGCCAATCCTCGCAGTTCAAATCATTGTGGGCGAAGCGGTACCCGAAATACCATTCCACGCCCGCGCCCCCAGCCATCAGGTTGCCCCATAGCGCGTGATGGCGGACCTCCTTGTGTTCCGGATCATCCGCGTCCGGCTTGACTCCGGTATGCGCGGGGCCGATCTCATCCAAAAACACGGCCCAGGGATAGCCGGCCTCTTGAGACCGCTCGATCCAGTGGATGGTCTCCGCGTGTGTTTGCTTCATGTCTCCCATTTGCAGGGAAGGACCGGTGAAACCCGGGAATCCCAACAGGGGAGCATAGGCCTCCTCATACCGGCCTGGATATGTGTGAAGAACGATCGGATG
>Ga0116166_1002455_pt1 | contig 15337 bp, 12 predicted proteins | sample AD_JPNMR2_MetaG_FD_89884 | JGI IMG/M metagenome (GOLD analysis project Ga0116166, IMG submission 89884) | Active sludge microbial communities of municipal wastewater-treating anaerobic digesters from Japan - AD_JPNMR2_MetaG | ecosystem: Engineered > Bioreactor > Anaerobic > Digestate | place...
CGGCCTACGGTACAGCCACGGCTCCCCTTTACCTGGCCGCGGAAAAAGGCTGGCATTTAAAAATATATGTCGATGAAACCAGGCCCAGGCTGCAGGGTGCAACCCTAACCGCCTTTGAGCTGCGGCAGGCCGGTATGGATGTTACCCTGATTACCGATAGCATGGCGGCCATGGTGATGTCCCAGGGGAAAGTAGATGCTGTCCTGGTCGGTTGTGACCGGGTGGCGGCCAACGGTGATGTGGCTAACAAAATCGGGACTCTCGGTCTCTCCATCCTGGCCAGGTATTATCAGATTCCCTTTTATGTGGCCGCCCCTACCCCGACGATCGATTTAAATACAGCAACAGGAAAAGATATCCCCATTGAAGAAAGGTGCGCCTCCGAAGTCACCCACCTTTGCGGCAAAGCCATTGCCCCGGACAATGTCAAGGTATATAATCCCGGCTTTGACATTACCCCTCACCATAACATTACCGCCCTGGTCACGGAAAAAGGTATTGTCTACCCTCCTTTCCGGGATCATTTGCCCGGCCTATTTCATGATTAAATACTGTGTCTATTCCCACGGCTGAAACATGGAGGGCTCTCAACTCGCTTGCTCATCATGCTTGATGTTGGGCGGGCATAATCATACCGGCAGCAAACCGATCGACCTTGGCCCCGTCTATTTCTGCCTGCTGTCAACTGCTTTCTGCCAGTCACTTAGAAAACGCTCTATTCCCAGATCGGTCAGCGGGTGCCTCACCATCTGCGTTAGCACTTTAAAGGGGATCGTGGCAATATGTGCTCCGGCCAGGGCTACGGCAGTAACATGTTCGGGGTGGCGGATACTGGCCGCAATCACTTTAGTCTGAATTTGATGGCGTTCAAATACGGTAACAATGTCGCGAACCAGATCTACCCCTTTCCAGCCAATATCATCAAGACGGCCCAGGAAAGGGCTGACATAATCGGCACCGGCCCTTGCCGCCATTAACGCCTGATTCACAGAAAAAACCAGGGTGACATTAGTCCTGATCCCTTCGGCGGCCAGTTGCTTCACTGCCTTCAGCCCTTCTAGAGTGACCGGGATTTTAATGACCACATTTTCATGAACGTCAGCAAGCTGCCGTGCTTCCTCAACCATGCCGGAATAATCCTGGGCAATGACTTCGGCGCTAATAGGGCCGTCAACCAAACGGCAAATTTCAGGCAAGATAACAGAGAAATCTTCGTTTTCCCGTGCGGCCAGAGAAGGATTGGTGGTAACTCCCTCAATTACGCCCCATGAAACGGCCTGGCGAATCTCTTCTATATTGGCGGAATCCAAAAAAAGTTTCATCAGTAGACCTCCTGTCGCCAAATTACGGTTAATGATCATTTTATTCTTTATGCAGGCTATCTTTCCTTTTGCTGCCAGGCGCTGACCTGCAACTAGTTTGCCTCATAATCGCCGCAGGAATGCTTCCCGGAAGCAGTGCCGGGTGGTTAGCCTGCCTATACCATAAGGCGCCTGGCAATGCTCCACCGCCATTCACAGCCGGTGGCTCACGGGCAATATCGCCGGCGGCTGCCCTACTGTTTTGGCAAAGACATTCCGGCAATTTTCCGGACAATATCTTTTTTGGCTTCCAGATCATACTGGGAGGTTATGGCAATCTGCTCCATGATCGGGGATCCCCCGCCGTGATAGGCGCCGTAGAGCATGGAACCTGAAGAACCGGATAAGGCAAAATCAATAAAATTCAACCAAAACTTAATCTGTTCTTCTACAGGGATGACCGGATTACGCCGGATATACTTTTCCAGCAGCGCTCCGGTTTCGGGATTGCTCAAATCTTTTTCATAGGGAAAAGTAGCCGGAAGGCCGCCGGCAATATTGCAAAGAATTTCCTGTTCATGGAATACTGCTTCACCGGTAAGGCAGCGGCCTACATTGGCGTAGATGGAATGGGGTATACAGTTTCCCGGCCCGTAGGGGATAAATCCCATGCCGGGGATATATACTTCCGGCTTGCCCAGGGCCGAGGCGGTATAGCCGGCGGCATAGCCAAGCTCACCGGTCATAATGAGCCTGGCCAGCATCTCGCGTACATGGGGCGCCTTTTCAATGCCGTTGATCTCCGCCGCCAGGGCGGCCAGCCCGATGACATAGTCCAGCATGGCCGGCTTGCAACCGGAATAGGAATGGCGGTGGAAAAGGGCAAAGAGCAGAGCCGCCACGCCGCCATGCCGCGTTTCACCACATAAAAAGACCCGCTCCCAGGGGACAAAACAGTTGTCAAAGATCACATAAGAGTCAGTATAGCCATATTCAATGCCTCGCGGATAGCGGTCCCTTGGGCGGGGGTTGTGGAAATGGACAACCTGTTTAACTCCTTCATAATCCGCGGGGACAGCGAAGCAGACGGCATAAGCCTCTTCACCCTCTTTCAAAGCCCGCGTCGGCACCACCAGAATTTCATCGGCAATGGAGGCCTCGGAGATATGGACCTTGCAGCCGCGGACGACAATACCGTCGCTGCGCTCTTCCACCACGCGCACGTACATATCAGGATCTGCCTGCTGCCCCGGGCACTTCAAGCGCTCTCCCTTGACGTCTGTTTGCGCACAGCAGCCCACCAGGTCTTTCTCCTGAAAACGCTTTAACCACTTTAACCAGTTATCATGATAGGCGGTTTTTGCTTCGGGCAATTTCTGCGCCTCATAGGATACAGTATGGATGGCGTTGGCGGCGTCGGTGCCCATGCAGCGCTGAATACACTGGCCCACCTTGTTGCAAAGAAAGCGAGTCATATCCTGTTTTTTATGCAGATCTTCGGGGCACTGATGGATGTGATTAAAGCGATTAATCGTTTCCCCGGTAAGGTGAGAACGGGCGGTACATAAATCTTTGCTCTCCGGATCCCAGGCGGCATCGAAGGTCAGACCCATCACATTCAGAGCGCCTTCCTGCCGCGGATCAAGGCGGTCAATTTTCTCCCCGTTACAGTAAAGGTTGCGGTTCATTTTACCCAACCTTTCGATATACTGGGCCTTTGTTCTCATATCCAGGCGCCTCCCTCTATCTTGTTTATAGATAGTATTATGAAATTCGTTTCAAAATTCCGAAATCCTTTGCTATTGTGCGCCTTAATTTTGCCACAATTTTTTTAGAATGAAGGATCAGGCTAAGTTGTGTAGAAATAAATAAAATCATTGTGGTGGAAAAATCCATTATACCGGATGGAGGGATCTAGATGCACCGGGAGATACGCCAGCCACTGGCTTCAGCCGCGTTAATCCTGAACCTGGCTTCCATGGTCTATGGTATTTATTTTATCGCCGCCGGAAGGGCAGCCGTCCTGCCGACGTTGTTCGGGATCGCGCTGTTGGCGGCCCTTGCTTTAAACCTGCTGCTGGTGCTCTTGAATTATATTAAAGGCGCCGGGGTGAGGCTGCAGCGGTGGGGTACCGCCTACCTGATCATTTCCATGGCTGCCATGGGCCTGATGGGCCTGGGAGAGATGGTGGCCGCCTCCGCTTACGCGCCCCGCACGGAAGCGTTAGCCCAATTCTTCCTGGTTTACCCGGGCTACTTTGCCGTGCTGATTGTTGGCGTGCTCCAGGCCAGGCTGACCCGGAACCTGATCGGAGACTGTGTTAACCAGGGCGGAAACCCGGCACAGCCTTCCAGGGGCAGGATTTTGCTGCTGATTATGCTCTTTTTAGTCCTGCTTTCAGGCGTCTTCAACGCCTACATCCTGCTCGCCGATTACGCCGGCCTGCTCCAGATTTTGATTTCCCAGAGCGCCCTGTTTTTAGCCTTTTTTTACGCCGCTTTAACCCTTTGGATCTTGAAGATATACGGGAAACCGGGTTGCCCGCTGAATATCTTCATTGGACTGGCCGGGCTGGCGCTGTTCATCGTGTTCCTCCTGCCGCTGCTGCTTATCCCGGGGGCGGCGAAACAAGCCGAAGATGAATTCAAAGCCGTTTTCGGTGAAGACTGGCCGGCGCGCCTGGATCCGGCCGCCGAAAAATATTTTCTCAAGCACCGCTTCTCCCTGCCCGCCTATTTTCTCGGGTATCCCCAAAAAGGCTACACGGTAGAGCATGACCTCCTCTTCTACGAAGGAACAGAAGGGGTAGACCAGGGCATAAAGCTCTATTTTGATGTCTATAAACCTCTATTGACTCAACCGGATCTGCCAGGCTACGGTACCACCATTATCCGTATTCACGGCGGGGCCTGGATAGCCGGAGACAAGGGCTTTGCCAATATGATGCAGATGAATAAGTACCTGGCCTCTCAAGGCTATACAGTTTTCGACGCCCAGTATGGCCTGAGCAGCCTGATTACCCTGCCTAGGATTATGAACCTGCATGGTTTTCTAACCTCCGTGGCCGCTTTAATGCCCGAAGATACTGCCATTTCCGCTGCTGTCGCCCCTGCCCATGTCCGCGGCCCCTTCAGCTTGGATGATATGGTGCGCCATTTGGGCATCTTTACCGACTACCTGGTTAAACATGCCGGCCAGTACGGCGCCTCCCTGGACTCTGTTTTTATTTCCGGAGGCTCGGCCGGGGGGCACCTGACTACGGCCATGGCCCTGGCCATGGCCGGGGGAGAGCACGAGGCAATCTTCAACCCGGGTATTACGGTCAAGGGGTACATTCCCTTTTACCCCGCCAATAAGGCAACACCGATTCTGGAAGCCATCGGCGGCGCTCCGGAGTGGATCGATGTGGAGCAACTGGTGCAGCCGGACAGTCCTCCCTGCCTGATTTACCAGGGCTACGGCGACGGGATGGTCCCCTGGGAAACAGCCCGCTCTTTTAAAGAGCGCTATCGTGAGGTGGGGAACGAAGCCTGTGCGGTCATTTACCTGCCCCTGGCCGCCCACGCCAGCGATTTTCAATTTACCGGATACTATAACCAGCTTTTCCTCTACTACATGGAGCGCTTTATGGCCCTGCACCAGTAATCCCACAAGCATTCCTGGCGGTAACGAAGGGCGCGGCGCTGCGCCCTTTGCTATTTTACTTTGCGCATCAAACATGGCTGCCCCAAAGGGACGGCCCTCCTTAACCGGCAAGGTGTCTTCAAAAGTATAAGCCCTGAGCTGCCGTAAAATCTCTTGCGGGTGGGAAGCCATCCCTTCCGGGCAGGTACAGTCATAACCCGGGATTTGAGGCAAGGCATAATCAAGGCTGATCAGCCTGAAGCAGGATAAAGCCGGCAGGGGCACTTAAACGGTTACAGGCGGCACGCAAAACACTTCACTGCCAGTAGCGTTTTAAAAATTTTCTACACCAGCCCCTCTAGGAAACGCCTGCGCAGCCCAGGGTCAAAGTGCTCAATAGCATAGCGCAGCATGGTCCGGGGCATGTGCCGGTAGTGCTCCTGTAAAAAGTTATATTCTACCTTAAAATCACGTTTGCCTATTTCGCGCAGCATCCACCCCACGGCCTTGTGCATGAGATCGTGCTCGTGCTGCAGCAGTTGCCGGGCCAGTTGCAGGGTCTCGATGAAACGATTATGCCTGATGAAATATAAGGTGGCCAACACCGCAACCCTCTGCCGCCATAAATTGCCTGAGGCAGCCAGTTGAAACAGGATCTCTTTGTCCCGCGCCAAAAGATAAGCCCCCAAAATATGAGGCGCTGATGCGTCCACCAGATCCCAGTTATTCACAAAGGCCAGGTTGTTTAGATAGAGATTCACAATTTCTTCTTGTTCGGGCTCGGCGGCTTTCGCAAAGCGGTAACAAAGAATAAACAGGGCTGCTAACCGGTATTCATGGATGGGATCCTGCAACAGGAGTTCTGTTTCTTTAAGCGAGATCTCACGGAAGTAGCGCCGGGCAATTTTGCGCAAAGGCGGCACCCTCACTCCGATAAAGCGATCTCCTTCCCCGTAGCCGCCGGGAAATGCCTGGAAAAAACGAGGGGAAAAAGCCGCTTTTTCAGGCTCAATGAAGCGGTTTACCTCCTGCTTTATACGGGTGATATAATGCATATCTTTCTCCCTCCCAGTTAAGGGCCGGGCCGCTTAATTATATGGACAATTTTTAACTCACCGGCAGTTGAGCGGCGCGGCCCTTTAGAATCTCCAATTTCCCAGTAATCGCTGCTACAGGCATAGAAAACTTCAACCTGGAAGCTTTGATCGGCGGAAACAAAGGCGGCTTTGCGGCGGGCTCCGGCAAAGTTAACCCAATCCGCGGTTACCTTTAGGTTCATTTCATGGACCAGGTTTCCTGTTAGAAGCGGTTCCAGGTCTGCCGCCTCCATGGAGGTGCTAAAGGTAAGTAAAAAATATTCGTCCTGAAAAGCGGCGCTAAGGACCCGGGCATCGGGGGGCAGCATTACCGCCAGGGCCATGGGAATAGCAGCCAGGTTATCTTCAACGAAAACGGGCGCGGCAGAGGCGCCTTCCACCGGCGCCGCCAGATCAAGGCCGCCGGCCAAAGCCCGTGCTGACTGCTCCGCGGCGAATTTAAGCATTTGGGAAGAAAAATAACTGCGGCTGAGCCATCCGGCTGCGCTGCCGGTGACTGTGCTGCCGGCACGCAAGTAAGAAATGGCCATCTTTCTCAAGGGAACAAAATGGCAGTTCACCACGCTTACTCCCCGCCGTTTTAGCTGCCAGCCCGATAGCTCCCGGTGCAATGTGATCAGAAATATACCTTCCAGGGTTTCGCTAGCCGCATCCAGATAGATCAAGTCGGGCAATATTACTACCCGCCCGACTCCGGCCTGCTCCAATCCGGCAGCCAATTTTTCCAGAAAGAGCCGGTTTTCGCTCTCTCCGGCCTCACTATAAGCCAGTTGCAGCCCAAGGCGGGAGATATGTTCCGGCATCTCGGCGGAGATAATGGCCCGATCGATATATTCGTTGCTGTCAAAATAGAGGCGGGCCCAGTTTAAGATATAAGCGGCTGCCACTGCCAGGGCCGTCATTAGCAGCAGGGCCGCCCACAAAGCCGTCGGTACTTTGGCACACTTGATCATTTTTTCGTCTCCCTGATTGCGGCAAAGCACAGGCCACGACATAATTAATGGCATATGCTTATCTTATCATGTTGAACAAATTCTGAACAACTGCCTGCCGCAACTAGCCGGCCACGCTGCGTTATAATTTATGCGGCAGCAGGCGTTTTATTTATAGGAGCAAAAGGGGTGAAGCCAGATCATAAAGAAATGTTGTGCATAAAAATCTTGAGGAGGCCAGTTAAAATGATTGTCGGCCATATTGACGATTGTCAAAAGATTAATCTGGAAGGTCTTGCCGGGGTAATTAAACAGGTTCCCATCTCCCCGGAGCAGGGGTGGGAGGGTTATGTCATGCGGGTGTTTACACTGGAAGCGGGGTGCTGCTCGCCGCGGCACCGTCACCCCTGGCCGCATATAAACTGGATGGTCAGCGGCACCGGTTCCCTGCATATAAATGGCACTGATTATCCGGTGCGGGAAGGATCTTTTGCTTTTGTCCCCGCCGGCGCCGAGCACCAGTATAGCAACACCGGCACCAGGCCCTTTGTTTTTATTTGTATCGTTCCGGAAGAAGGCGACGTCTAGACGGGCAAAGGCAAGGTGAGGCCAAAAGCATACCCTGCCTCACCTTGCCTTCGTTTTATGAGCCGGACTAATCTTCATGGCAACTGGTTCTGCTGTCTTTATACTATGATTTCCCAGCATTATAAATTTAAGCGGCATCAGGATTGTCGCCCCAGTATGTACCGGCCCTTCTTGACAACCGTTTCAGCGGAGCCGATGGAGCATTGGCCGGAAATTGAGCCTTGCTTGCAACCGGGACGCCTGTCGCCTCCGGCACTGGAAGGCATGATGGGGTAATACTGTTGCAGCGCTTTTAGAAGCCTGGACAATGTACCGGTGCTATTCACAACCTGATTTTAGGCTAAAGCAGCGACAATTTCCTTCTTTACGGCAGAAACATTTTCGCGGCGCAGCGCTCTTTCCAGGGCTCGCCTGGCGCGCGGCCCACCCAGGCGGCCCAAAGCCCAGGCGGCGTAAGCGCGCACCATCTCTGCCGGATCCTCCATGGCCCGCTCCAGGTGCGGCAGGGCTGCACTGTCGCCGCTGTTACCGAGGGCAATGGCGGCATTGCGCTGAATGAACTTTTTTTCCCAGATGTAGCCGTAGAGGAGGGGCTGCACTTTGGCCAGGTAATAACGATCATCCATGTGCAGTAATTGCGGCAGGGTTATTGCGGCTGCCACCCGGTGCAAGTAAGCATCGGGTGGCAGCTTAGATTTAAGTTTCTTCTGGTTGCGAGGGCAGGCATCCTGGCAAATATCGCAGCCATAAATCCAGCTGCCCATTTTTTCCCGTACCGCATAGGGGATATCCTCCGGAGCGCCGGGAAAGTTACCGGGAGCAAAGGTATTAAAAGCAATACAGCGCAAAGGGTCCATTTTATAAGGCTCGTAAAGGGCGCCGGTCGGGCAGGCATCGATACAGCGCCGGCAGTCTGGAAGGCATTGAGGGGCCGGCCCACGGGCCTCTTCCTCCAGCTCAGCAGAAACGGCCAGGGTAATTATGGAAAGATAACTGCCGCATCCCGGGGCATAGACAAAAGTATTGCGGCCAAAGGCGCCAAGGCCGGCCCGCACCGCTGCCTGGCGGTCGGCGAACGCAGGGCTGGTTCCAACCTGCATGCCTTTTTCTTTGAGAAACTCTTTAAATAGCCTGAGCCGGCTGCCAAAGATTCTTCTCCTGTCCGTATAAAGTCGCGCCTGGTAGGCTTTGCCGATCTTGCCCTGAAGCGCATCAGGGAAAGATTGCTTGAAATAATCATAACCAAGCACGATCAGGGAACGGGCCGAAGGAAAGACTAGCCGGGGATCTACAGCCCTCCTTAGTTGCAGCAACCCCTCGCTGATCCAGTTGTAAGACGCGCTTCTTTCTTCGAGAGCGCGGGCGAGCTGGTCAAAGGGTGCGGCAGAGGTAAAGCCCACCTGATCAAAGCCCAAATCCAGGGCATAGGCCACGATTTCTTCAGCTAGAGCCAACCGCCCACCCCTTTTTGCTGCTTCGTGCCGGGAAGCCGTTTAAGAATTATTTAAATATTCGGGCTATAATGTCCTGCTTTATTTTCAACTATTTTTAAGCTTAAAGTTTCATGCCAAGGCAAAATTGGCATGCTGGCAGGAATGCTGCAGCACCCATAAGCGCATCCTCTATCCGTTAAATAAAAAAGCTGCAGCAAAGCGACCCGCAGCCGTTGGCCAACACCATCGGCCAAACTAATCAAGATCATCAACGGCAGCCTGCTCCGGCTGGAATAGCCTTTTTGACTTGACAATAAAAACTGTTGCGGCAACAGCGAAAAGAAACACGTACAGCTCCACGGCCCAGGTGCTATATCCCCGCGCCAGCAAGATAACCGCGGGAGCATTGAGAACGGCATGCAAAAGGATGGCGGCGAAAAGAAAGATTATTTTACGGTTCATGACGGCATAGAGCACGATTAGAGAAAAGGCCAGATGCACGGTGATTGCAAGCACGCGCTCCACCCCGCCCAAAAGGAAGTCTACCGGCGGCGTGGCAATCAATACATTTTTAATTTGCCCTGCCGCTGCCTCACCGATCTGCGGCACAATAATGCTGTCAAAGATGCCGCTGTTAATCATCAGGCTCAAGACAATATTATTGATATAGTTCAGGCCCACCAGGCCTACGGCTTCGATGCCGCCGTGGCCGATGCCGTAAGCGATGCCGTTTTCCCAGGAAAGATCATTTTTTAAAACGTAGCGGAAACCCAGATAGCGTCCCGTTTCTTCAAAAAGGCCCGCGGTTAGCCCGCCGATAATGACGGCGTTAAAAAACAGGTTTTGCGCCAGTGGTTCGTACCAGGGCTGCCGGCCTAATACTGCCAGTAATGGTATTCTGGTTAAAAACTGAAAGATCATAAAAACCGCAGCCCCCACCAGGAGAGCTTTAAAAGAAATTCCATATTTTCTATACATGAAGATAATTAAGCCGATGGGAAAGAGGAAAATCAGCAGCAGTGAGAAAACCATGAAAACTATAGCAGTAATGCTAACCAGCATACCCACCCCTTTTTAGATAATTATATTTCACCGCGCAGTTTATAATACACCTCTCTGGTTTTAGAGGCGGGGTCAAAACCTGGTTCCTGGGGAGGCGGGGCGAGAAATTAAGAGCGCGCCTCTCCGGGGGCAGCAATTTTGTCGCGAAAAGGCGATCAGCCAGATACACCGCCGTATCCTCCGCTTCAGGTTGCCTGGCCCGCATCTGTTTTCTTTTCTAACCGGGCCTCCAGCAAAGGCTTCATCTCGGTAATGGCGATGCCGGTAAAAATAAGCAGGGCCCCGGCCAGTTTGCGCAGGGTAAACAGTTCATTCCAGAAGAAATAGGAGAAAACCCCGGCGAAAACTGCCTCAAGGGAAAGAATTAGAGCAGCATGGGTGGGAGGGGTAAAGCGCTGGGCCAGAGTCTGGGTAAGAAAAGCACCGGTGGTGCAAAAGATAACGGCGTAGAGGATAGCGCCCCAGATCACCGGGGGGTAAGTAAACTTTACCGGCTCGATAAAAAAAGCAACAATCAAGTTGGCCAGGCCGGTAAAGGCCAGTTGAATGGTCGAAAGGATGATCGGATCCTGGCGCGGGGCATATAAACCCAAAAAGACAAGGTGAGCTGCAAAGAGAAAAGCACAAATGACAGTCAATAAATCTCCGAAGGCAAAGCCCAGGGTTTCGCTGGCGGAAAGGAGGAAAAGACCTGATACGGCCAGCACTCCTCCGGCGAAAGACCACCACCCCGGTGAGATGCGGGTGACTAAAAAATAGAGGAAAGGGACGATAACCACACTTGTCCCGGTAATAAAGCCCGACTTGGCCGGAGTGGTGTAAAGCAAACCGATCGTCTGAAAGCCATAGCCGGCAAAAAGGAAAAAGCCGACCAGAGAGCCGCTGATCAGATCACGACGGTTTGTCTGCCGCATCCTCTTCCAAAAAACTAGAGCCAGGATCAGTGCTGATGCAGTGAACCGCAAACCCAGATAAGTGAAAGGAGGAATACGATCCAGGATATCCTTCATGATCACAAAATTTGAACCCCAGAAAACCGCCACGGCAAGCAGGGAAATATCGGCAAGGTACATTTTTTTTCTCGATAAACGCTCTTCCATCAACAACCCTTCTCAAACCAAAATAGTCAGGCCAATTTTTTTATAAATTAGTAGGGCTATGCCATTTTAACACATAGGGTTGCGGTTTGCCAGAACAAATCGCTGTAGTTGAGGCGGGGCTGTTTGCCCCGCCCGGGTTTCCAATATGGAAAAAAAGGCGGCAGAACCGCCTCTTTCTTGTTTATTAAAATATGCCCCTTTCTATTTGCCGGCTTCTTGACGCCGGATCAGTTCGTTGACGATGAAAGAAGCAACATGGTTGGGCAGCGTGCCCGGGCCGAAGCCGGCGTCATAGCCCAGCTCAATGGCCAGTTCGTGCGATATGCGCGGGCCGCCGCAGATAAACAACATTTTATCTCTTAACCCTTCAGCTTCAGCCAGTTCGATCAGTGCGGTCAAGTTCTCCAGGTGAACATTTTTTTGCGTGACCACCTGGGAAACCAGGACGGCATCGGCACCGTGTGACACTGCTTTGGCCAGCAGATCGGCGTTGGGCACCTGGCTGCCTAGATTATAAGCAACCATTTCCGGGTAGCGTTCCAGGCCGTACTCCCCGGCGTAACCTTTCATATTCACAATGGCATCAATACCGACGGTATGGGCATCGCTGCCTGTACATGCCGCCACCACTACTATCTTACGGCGGAGGTGCTCTTTTATCGCCGCGTTTACTTCTTCAAAGGTCATTACCCGGTGCTGTTGTTTGGGGATTTTAATCGCTGCATAATCCACCGTATGGCGGCATTTACCGTACACAACGAAGAAGGTGAATCCGGCACCCAGGTCCGCCATTTCCACTACTGAAGGAGCATCAAGGCCCATTTTCAGGCATAGCTGGCGGGCCGCTTCCCGGGCTTCATCTCCCGGCGGGACAGGTAAAGTAAAGCTTAACTGCACAGCTCCATCGTCCATAGTGTCACCGTATGGCTTAACGCGGGTTAAATCGGCTGGCATGATTCTTCTGTCCTCCCTTCTCCCGCTGCGCAACCGTGCAGGAAAATAGCCGGAAACGGGTTATAATATGCCGGATGGCGGGCAATTACGCCATCCTTACCCTTGCCGCCTTCGCGGCTGCGTTTAATGTCGGCAAACATGCCCCGGGCCAGGGCTTCTTCCAGGCCGATTTTTTCAATTTCCAGCAGCATGGTGTAAGCCTGGTCTAAGACTTCGGCAGCACGTTTTTGAATCCGGCCCTGCTCCCGGAAAAACAGCTCTTCGCCAAGGTGGCGGGCATTGTTAAAAATATAGCGGGCATTGGCAATGCCGAGGTAGCGGTCTTGCAAAAAAGGAGTATGGCTGGCCTCGGTCAGCATGCCCAGCAACTGAATTTCCTGCCCGGTGATGATCGCGGTCAGGTTAAACATGCCGTTAATCAGGTAAGTGCGAAAAATATCACCGGTAACGTGCTTGGTCGGGGGCATATATTTTAAGGGGGAGCGGGGGAAAATTTCCCGGCTTAGCTGCGCCTGGGCTATTTCCATCAGCAGCCCGTCTTCCATGTTGGGATCGATTTCAAAAGCATGACCCAGCCCAATCTGTTCTTCTTTAAGCCCGGAGCGAAGGGCCAGTTGTTCATTGATAAACTGCGAAGCCAGCACTGTATAACCTTTTTCAAAGGCGTCGCTGGTGGTTAAGTAATTATCTTCGCCCGTGTTAATGATGATGCCGGCAAAAGCGTTGATCATCCGCGAAAAATGCTGGTCAATGAAAGTACGTCTCATATTAATATCGCGGAAGAGAATACCGTACATGGAGTCATTTAACATCATATCAAGCCGTTCAAGAGCTCCCATGGCCGCGATCTCAGGCATGCACAGCCCCGAGCAATAGTTAACCAGTTGAATATACCGGCCCGTTTCACGGCCGGCTTCATCCAGAGCTTTACGGACAATACGAAAATTTTCCTGGGTGGCGTAAGTACCGCCGTAACCCTCAGTGGTCGGGCCATAGGGAACATAATCCAAAAGGCTCTGGCCGGTATGGCGAATGACAGCAATCACGTCCGCTCCCTGCAAAGCTGCAGCCCGGGCCTGGACGGCATCTTCATAAATATTACCCGTGGCCACGATCACATAAAGGAGCGGTTTTTGCAGCGGCGCGGCCTCACTCATCAGCCTCTTTCTTTCCTCACGGCGGGAAAAAATACGTTCTGCGGCGGCAGAGGCCAGCCGGTCGGCCAGTTCAGTCCACTGCGATTCCGGGCAGTCAGGGATTTGCCGGACCTCCAGGGCGCCGCTCCCCACGGCTTCAGCAATTTCCTGCACCGTTTTGCCGGTAGCAATGACCGCCCGGGCCAGCCAGGGTGCAAGCCCGTACTCCAGCAGGCCGGCCTGGTGCAGTTTATCTACCAGCACGTTGGGCAGCGGCACTCCGGATGAATCTACCCCATCTACACCCATTAGCCTGGCCACAGCACGTTCAATGGTCGTCGTGGTGTAGCTGCTTATCCAGGAATGAAGTTGATCGGCAATTTTTCCTGCCGCGCGCCTGGCTCCGTCAATCTTTGCCTGGTCCAGGTTGAGTTTTTTTTCCAATGGCCTTCCTCCTTTATATTATTTTCCTGTACTGGCAATTAAAGGTAAACACTGATCGCTTCCCCGGTTTAACATCAGATCAAAAACGGGCCGGGGCGCCAGCGCTTCCTCTAGCCGGAGCAAAAAATCATGGGGCGGGTATCCTTTACCCAGAGGATCGGTAGGATTCAGCGTAACCGCAATCAGATCGATGGGATCAAGCACCCTGATATCCCCACCCCGCTTGAGATAACGGTAATAAGTATCCGGCGAAACAAAAATTCTGGTAGCATCGCGCAAAATCAGGCAGGGAGGGGTAGGCAGTTCCAGTAAATCACTTAAAAAGCTATCAACCAGCGCCCCCCCCAGAACTACCATGGCTCCGGCAGCGCGGCAGCGCTCTTTTAACATTGGGCCGGTCATAAGCGGAATGGGGGCCCGAAAAAGCTCTGCCTCCCAGTCCCGCCCTTTCCGGTGCAGCACAGCCGCTTCCCCACCGTTTAAAGCATCCCGTGCTTTCCGCTCCAGCAGGCTGTCCCTTACCGGCGGCGTTTCTAAAAGCTCACAGCGAAAAATAGTCTTACGAATTACATCTTCCAGAACCGGAGCCACGGAGGCGCCGCTGGCCAGGATCATCCCGGAGGTAACGGCAGGAGAAGCAGAGGCAAGGCGGTTTATGGCCCCGTCAACCAGGATTCTCTCCGCACCTCTCTTTTTCATGTCCTCTACCAGGTGTTTCAGGCCGCTGACACTGCCAGGGCCGGCCAGTTCCACCAGGCCTCCCTTTCTCACTGCAGCCACCCATACTTCACCCAGGGGAGTGGCCAGGCGGCTGCGGTATAGCGGCTCCAAAACAGCTTCCGCGGCATCGATACAGGCCCTGGCTGTGGCCACGAAAGATCCGGCTGGAGCATGAATCCGGGGCTTATCTTTTAAGGTAAGGCGATCAAACCGCTCCCCGTCGTAACCGGCAGAAACAAGACCAAGAATTCGCTTTGCCGCAGTATAACGGTCAATCAAATAATTCAAGGTAACCGTTTTACCAACGTTCTTGGTCATGCCGACGATGGCCACAGCAGTGGCGGCACGTGCCTCGATTAATTCAATTAATTTATCAGACATATAGTTTTTCATCAATTTATGGGCTTGGGGCTGAGGCAGGTTCCGGGCGAGATGGCAGCCCGCAAGCTTGTTCGGTGGCGCAAATAGTCCGGAACAATCAGTGAGGGCTTATCCACTTAATAAAATAGATTCTACTGCAATTGCTATGTTGAAAGAGTTGTTCTTTGTAGCGAAACTTGAGCCTAACCTCGTCTATCTATTTATGAACGGTGCTTCGATTAGTTTAGCTGCAGTAGAATCTATACTCATTGTAGGCAAGGCAAACAGCTAAATCATCATAAGTTGCGGCCAAATTTCGCAGCCTTTACTTATACAATCTGTATAAGCAAGGCAGGAAAAAAGTCGGACATAGGGAATAAAGAATTTGAACTTTCGAACTAGGGGAAAGGGGTGTTTCCCGATGGCTTTGACGGTAAAAGAAGTATTGCAGATGGAGGCTTTTTCCAACTGCACTATGCTTACCGGAAATGCCGGCCTGGATAATGAAATACGCTGGGTCAACATCCTGGAATTGCTGGATGATTTACGTTATATTGAAGAAGGCGATTTTCTGATTACCACCGC
>Ga0116166_1002457_pt1 | contig 15320 bp, 8 predicted proteins | sample AD_JPNMR2_MetaG_FD_89884 | JGI IMG/M metagenome (GOLD analysis project Ga0116166, IMG submission 89884) | Active sludge microbial communities of municipal wastewater-treating anaerobic digesters from Japan - AD_JPNMR2_MetaG | ecosystem: Engineered > Bioreactor > Anaerobic > Digestate | place...
AGGAGGCGATTTACGGAACACGCGCGCGATCCTCCGTAAAACAACACACCTTCGCTCTCGGCAAATGCCAGTAACCGGTGAACGCAGTCCCGGGATTCCCCGGGACCGGCTGACCGGCCCCAGGAACGGCTCGATTGGGCGTCGAACCGTTCCGCATGGATGGAAAGAGTGGAGCCATCCTGGACCACCCAGCCGATACCAGCCGAACCAACAACCTGAAAACCTCGCCCCCGAACCGTTGGGGCCCCAACAAAAAACTCTGGAGAATGAAACGAGATAGAAAAGAGGAAAATAAAAGAGAAGGAAAAAACAATTCGTCTGAAAAACTTACTCCCTACCCCATTCAGGATAAATGGATGAATGGGCAGACGACCCCATTATTTCTTTTCCCCCGGGGATTCCAAAAACCATTGCATGATTTTTTCCGCGTATTCTTTGAAATCTCCCATGTTGTGGCCGGCGTTGGGCTCTTCCACGTAAGTGATCGGAAAATTGTACCGCTTCAAGGCGTTGACGGCTTTTTTGGAACTATAAGCCGGAATGACATCGTCTTTCCGCCCATGGGTGATAAAGATAGGAACCGGTTGGATGGTGGGTAGACGGCGCAAGAATTCATCCGTGTACCCCCCCGACATGGGATTCAAATAATGAAACAGGTCCGGCCGTTGCAATCCCAGGCAATAGGTGAACATACCGCCGTCCGAAAAACCACCCAGCAGGATTTTACGGGAATCGATCGAGTAGGTTTTGATCAAGTATTCGACAATCCGTGGCACGCGCGGGACGTCGGTCTTGCTCCAGGTCACACCCACGCTTTTGGGGCAACAAAGAATCACGCCATGTTTCGCCGCGGCGCTTTTCCAGAATGGGATCATGTCCGCGCCTTTGCCGCCCGCGCCATGCAGGCTGATCAGCAGGGGGTGACGCTTCTCCGGCTTATAATCCGGGGGAAGGATGAGATTGAACTGAATCGATGGATCTCCCGGCAGCGATTGGAGACTCTCACCCTGAGGGACAGGCTGCGATTCGGTTGGAATTGGAGAAGATCCCCACAACGCCAGTATGGCCGGAAGCGCGATCAACCACGTCGATACCTTCATTTCGGTTACCCATTTCATTATCTTTATAAGGGATTCATCCGATAAGTGCTTACATTTTTCCGAACAGGTGGCCAGATATCGATCAGACTCGTTGGAGAGAGCCACCCAACAGTCCCTCTCCCTCTTGGAAAGGGCCAGGGTGAGGGAAAGCCTTTCCCCTCCGCCGGTCCCCTCGGCGGGTTCCTAAATCCTGGCCTGGAAGACAATAAGCACCCTCCGGTGTGGAGGAAGGGAATTACAATACGATTTTTCCCATTTGGTACACACTTCCCGGATGAACCTTATAAAGGAATCTGTAAAAAGCATATCAATCCATTATGTAACAAAAAAACGGTGAAGTTGTCCATTCGAATGGGTTTTGTGATGAGGACGGCGGATAGCCCCTGGATCCATCTCTCTCTAACAGAATATCTTTTCGAGAAGCCTGGATTGCCTTGAAAACACTGATTCTGACCGAAAAACCATCCGTCGCGCGGGACTTCGCCAAGGCCCTTGGGGTATCGGGAAAAAACGAGGGCTTCCTGGAAAACGGCGACATGATCATCACCTGGGCGGTCGGCCATCTGGTCGAACTTCTGGAGCCGCAAGATTATAGCCCGCAATGGAAGGGATGGCGGCTTGACACGTTGCCCATCCTGCCGCCAGAGTTTCGGTACAAACCGATCGCCGGGACCAAAAAACAATTCGAAATCATCCAAAAACTGCTGCGACGGAAACCCCGGGAAGTCGTAATCGCCACGGATGCCGGGCGGGAAGGCGAACTCATCGCCCGAAGCACGCTTCAACTCGCCGGCTTTAATGACTGGACCAATGCCAAACGTTTCTGGAGCAGCCTGGCCCTGACTCCCACAGTGATCCAGGAAGGCATGCGGTCCATCCGGCCCGCGTCGGATTTCGACCGGTTGTGGCGGGCCGGCCGCGCGCGGCAGATCGCCGACTGGCTGGTGGGGATGAACGTCTCCCGGGCGGCTACCCTGCGCCTGAACGATTTGTACAGCGTGGGCCGCGTTCAGACGGCCGTGCTCTCTCTGATCGTGGACCGCCGACGGGAGCGGGAACAATTCAAACCGGAGCCGTATTGGATTCTTCAAGCGACATTCAAAAACGAGAAAGGAACCTGGATCGGCGCCTGGTTCCGGGAAGAGGTCACCCGCTTTCTTAAGGAAGAAGACGCCCGGCAGGTGGCGGTCAAAATCCAAGGCAAAACCGGAACCGTCCGGAGCATAGACAAGCAGAAAAAGAAGCAGCCTCCGCCCTTGCTGTATTCCCTCACCGATCTGCAACAGGACGCGAACCGTAAATACGGATTTTCCGCGCAAAAAACGCTGGAAACAGCCCAGATCTTGTATGAAAAACTAAAATGCCTCTCTTACCCGCGCACCGATTCAAAAGTCCTGGGTTCAAAAAACGTGGACCTGGCCCAAAATCTGATCACCCGGCTAAGCGGTGTTTATACCCCAATCTTCGCGGGCATAGACAAGAAGCTGGTGAACGTCTCCAACAAACGGGTCTTCAATGACGCGAAACTGACCGACCACCACGCCTTGATTCCCCTCGCCCCCCTGCCCGGTAACGCCGGAGAGGACGAAAAAAAGATCTACTGGCTGGTCACGCGGCGTTTCGCGGCGGCGTTTCATCCCGATTGTGAATACGAGCAAACCGAGATCATCACCGGGGTGGAAAATGAATCCTTCCGCACCCGGGGCAAGCGGATACTGAAACCCGGCTGGCGGGTGGTCTATGAAACCGAATCCGCCAAGCCGCCCGCTGCGCAAGGGGACCCGGAGGAAGAACAAGATGACTTGCCGCCTCTCGCCAAGGGCGATCCGGCGCTGGTGGAAGAAACCACGGTGACGGAGAAACAGACCACGCCGCCCCCCGAATATACGGAAGCCTTGTTGCTTAAGGACATGACGAATCCCTCCCGGTATGTGACCGACGAGGAACTGAAAAAGATCTACAAGGGCGACATCGGCCTGGGCACACAGGCCACCCGCGCGCAGATCATCGAAACGCTCCTGGCCCGCCGGTACATCGAACGCCAAAACAAGTACCTCATCGCGACAGACAAGGGCTGCCACCTGATCGATACGTTACGGAAACTGGACGTTTCGCAGATCCTGGCCTCCGCACGCGAAACCGCGCGCTGGGAAATCCAGCTGGACCAGATCGCGCAAGGCCGGGGGTCCGATCAGCAATTCCTGGAAGAAATCCAACAATTCGTCCAAAAAGCCGTTCAGGAATTCAAAACCAGCCCCATTCAGGTCTCGCCGGTACAAGAGATCGGAACCTGCCCCCAATGCGGCGGGCGGCTCATCGAAGGGAAAAAGGGCTTTGGCTGTTCGAACTGGAAACCAGAAAAGGGCGGTTGCACGTTTGTCATCTGGAAGAAAATCGCCGGAAAAAAAATCACCCACGCCATGGTCAAAGAATTACTGGAAACAAAGCGCCTGGGACCGGTAAAAGGGTTCATCTCCAAATCCCATAACCGTTTCGCGGCCACCTTGAAACTGGTCCAGGAAAACGACAAATGGACGGTGGTCATGGATTTTGAATCCAAACCAGACGCACCGGTTTCAAAAGCCCTTACGAAAAAACCCTCCAAAACATTTGGTACATGCCCGGCCTGCGGGGGAAAGATTATCGAAGGGAAAAAAGGCTATGGCTGTTCAAATTGGAAACCGGAAAAAGGCGGCTGCAAGTTCGTGATTTGGAAGACTATCGCTGGGCATGCGGTCCCCAAGAAGGCAATCACTCAATTACTTACGCAACGGATTACGGATGTTCTGGATGGCTTTAAATCCAAAACCGGTAAGCGGTTTTCTGCCCGCTTGACCTTGGAGGATCATCCCCCCGGCCCGCCGCGGGTAGTGTTCGATTTTTCGGGCAATCCATCGAAATCTCAAGATGAGAAGACCCGTAAGAATTCTGACGAACCAGACGTTTCGGATCCCTCTGGCGAAAGTATGTAAGGGAAAGTTAGGAGTCATGACCTGCAGTTTCCGATGGAGGAACCCGGGAATAATATTAAATAGCATGGGCATTTTACTTTGTGCCCCTCTTTTTCAACTTGATCATCTCTGACACTCGCTCTGTACTTCTCCTAAAACCTATTCATTTCCGGCAAATCAAAGCAGGCTGGGCGCGTAACTATTTACCCAAAGGCGGGACTTTCTTAGTGCTTAAATTGGGGTATGACTACGAATGGAAACGCGAAACAATTCCCTCTCCCTCTGGGAGAGGGTTAAGGTGAGGGAAGCCCTGAAGAAGCGAAATTCATACGTTCTCTGCAATGCCTCTGGGAGAGAGGGATAACCTGCTCACCCCGCCATGTCTCCGTGGATTATGTTTTTTCCCTGAATCGATAAATTCCCCCCAGGGGACGGTTTTATCCTATACTCCAGAGATTGAGTCTTGGGACAAGACTTTTCACCATCCACTATAATCTATTCGTAACAATGAAGTTATTTCACATGCCCTTATCTATCTTCTCAAATTAGTTTCCCTTCTTTTAGCCATCTTCCCCGCGTTTTCGATAACTCTCTTGAATCCAGAATCGAATGGATGCGGCATGGTATTGGCCTTCCATCATTCCCGGCGTTTTTCTTCTGGATCCACAAGTATACAGGCCACGCAGCCTGCTTGCTTGTGAAGCGCGTAAAGGCTGTGTATGATCATGAAGATCTTCTATAACAACATCTGGAATGAGCGGCAGTTATACACGCTCTGGCTCGTGTTTCAGATCCAGGATCGCGCTACGCGGAAATCCATGATGGAAAACGCCTACGAATTGTTGTTAACTCTGGTCCGGAACGAAATCCCCGCGGATCAGGAAGAGGCGTCCCTGCATGAGTTATCCCGGGTGATCATGGATCTCATCCGCGATAAACCCTGGTTTCCCAGCCGGGAGATAGAATGGGGCGAACAGCGATCCACTGAGGCAGCCCGGCATGTGATCTCCAAATTGAAGGTTTTGCGGACCCAGCGGTTGGACCGGGACGAACTGCACAAAAGTGTGGCGTCTATCGCCGCGAACCTGGCATCCGCGATTTTCTTTATCCCCGCCACGGTCAGCGTAATTTATTCGCCTCCCGCGGCCGGTTTTGAACCATTTATCCAAGAAGGCGCGAATCAGCATTGCCGGTTGATCCAACGCGCGGTGGCCGGTGTGGTTCGGAAAAATTCCTCCGGATTACGCGGTTTATCCTTGAATACCCAAGATTTGGAAGACGAATTGTGGGGGCTGGTGATGGAAGAAATCGTCCGATGCCTGACCGATCCCTTCGCCAGAATATGGCGGATGGATCAGGCCACCCCCGAACTGTACCCCATCCCTGGCTCGCGGGGAGTGAAGCGGGGAATCATCACCCGGGTTGCTTTGTCCAAAACGGGTGGCCGCCTGGCGGCCTGCCGGACGGATCATCAATTATTCCTGTGGGATACGCGCAGCCGGGAATTGATTCACGTTTGGGATCTGCAAGGCCTTCTCGAATCCCTGGCGGTGGATACCGCGCTGTATCAACCTGGGACGCTTTACATATCGGATGATGAATCGCGGATCGCCCTGGAAACCGAAGGAAACCGAATCATTGTCCTCTCCGTGGACGAACCGCAAGATTCGGTGCGATTCTACGACAAGACTGGAAAAGCCTCGTTTCTCCGGGAATTTGGAATTCCATATCTACCCCCGCGGGAACTGCGGCCATCTCCCGCGTTTCGTTTTGCGAACCGGGAGGGGAAACAGGTAAGTTGGACGGAATATCTTCCGGAAATTTACGATTGGTCCATCGATTCCCAACAAAACGCCATCGCCACCGCCAGCGAGTTAAAACGCGCCATGCCGGATTGGATGCGGGAAGCGGGATTCGAACGGTCGGTATTCCATATCGCCAAAAAACGTTTGATCGACCTGATCCGCAAGCATACCAACACCCTTTACGCGTGCTGGCGGTGTGGATCGCTCAGCCACAGCCCTTCGGAAAGACAGTGCCGGACCTGCGGCCTGGATTTTTCCCGATGCCCGGGTGGATGCCGGATTCCCCCCAGCGAACCGCTGCACGCGGGCAACCGCTGGCAGTGTCCGCATTGCGGCCTGGCGTCCCGGATTTTGGAACCGCTGCACGATGTGGAGATCGATGACCAACTCTTCGGCGGGCAATCCAGTACGAGCGAATGGCAGGATCAGCATGATCTGGAGCGGATCCTGCGCGTCCTGCGCAAGGTTTCCGTCACATACAAAAACCGGCAGATCCCTTGCGGCCGGCTGATGCGGCTCAAATCCGAGGGGATGACCAACGAGGAAATCGGCCGGGAACTGAACATTCCGCGCGGATCGGTGGATTACGTATGGAACCAATGCCGGCAAGAGATTCTTCTCGTCATGGGTGAAAGTGAATCGAGGTGAGGATCATGAATAGAAACAAAGGTCCTATTCATTCTCCTGTCGCTCCTGAATCCGTTTGGAATCAGGTGGGCAGTCTGATCAAGGCCCTATGGTCGGATAAAACCTGGGATAATCCCGATCTGCCGCAAGTCCCGGAGGACGGCTTGCCCGTCACCGGCGAACATATGGCCCGGTTTTTCACTGCGCTCCGCCGATGGACCAGCATTCCCCGGCGCGCTCAGGAATCCACCCTGGTGGAAAAGTGGACGATTGAGCAGCAACAACAAAACTGGCTGGCGCGAGCCTGGAAAGCCTGGAAGCAGGCGTCCGCCGAAATCCGGCAGGCGGGGAGTGAATTCCGTTCCATGGCAGTGACCCTGGAATCGATTTTTACGCGCGTGTCCCAGCACCTGGTTCCAGCCCCGGCGTACCGGGACGCCACGGCCACCCGGGAGTATGTGTACCAACCCCGCCGCCGGGCGATCGAACCAGCGGACCTTCCCGTGTTCAGCCCGCTGTTCTGCACATCCGTGGAACCGGACGCGAAAACCTACACGATCACCGGCCTTCCGCCCCACAAAACGTACCGGTTTTGCTTGATCAGCGTACAGGATCATCGGATCCGCCAGGATTTTACCCTCACCAGCAGTCTCAAGGGGAAATTGGAGTTGGACCTTGCCCGCTGGATTCTTTCGCTCCAGGAAAAGCAAGGCGGGTCTTCGGATTTCGCGTGGTTTCTCCAAGAGATCCAGGAGGGGGAATCCCTGGGTGACCACTGGGCGTCGGGTTTGGTTTGGTTGGAGCCGGAATCCGTGCGCCGACAGGCCGGGGAAATCAAGCGGGTATTGGACCAAGCCTCCGGGACGGCGCAGGATCATTCGCGGCTCGGAACCTTTTTGGAGTTAAACTGGACCGCTTCCCGGGGTGCTTATATCAAGGCATATGAACAAGCCCGGCGGGACCTTTTGTTTTTTAGCCACCGCTATTGGGATGAAAATCCCATCCTGTACAAAGAAGCGTTGTGGCAATTCATTCATGCTCTCGTTACCCAAATGGTGGAGCGCCTGGCGCGGGCGGAAAGCACCTTCCTCGCTCAAAAACCGGATTGGAAAGCCCTTGAAGCCCTGCGGACACTGGAAAACCGTTTGGTGGAGTGGGATTGAAAAAAAGCGAGGAATCCGTTCTCTCAATTTCAAATGGAAAAATAGGAGGGCACATTGTCACGTGCCCTCTGCCTTTGCCTGATCACACTGACCCAAATTGAGTCCCTACAATTGCTTCGCCGCCCATTTGATCCCGTTGATGAGCAATTTTTGGAAATCGGGATTCGTCCAGACATCCTCGCGATGGCCCAGGGCACAATTGAAGATCCGGCCTTCACCCAATTCCTCGATCCAGGTGATGGGATAGGGTTCCACACTGTTGTACATTTCTTGCTTCATTTCCTTGGTTTGCAGGATCAGCAGCGGCTGGAAGGTGTTGGTCGTGTCCTTGAACATGTAATATTCATCCGGCGTGGTGAACGTATCGCCCAGATGCGCGGTGATAGGGTGTTTCACCACTTTCATCGTCGCGGTTTCTTGCTGGCCATGGGTTTTGAAGACCCCGCCGGACAATTTGCGGTAATCGAGATTCTCATGAAACGTATCGGAGGCAGTATGAGAACCCACAAACCCGCCCCCGTTCTTCACCCAGTTGACCAGCGCGGTTACCCCCTGGGCGCTCATGGGCGTGCCGTTGTCCTTGCTGGGCTGAGTCAAATCGCCGGTGGTGTAGAAGACCACCACGTCGAAAGCGGCCAGTTGTTTCTCGTTGATCATGCCGGCGTCCTTGCTGACTACGACGAACAAGTTATTGTCCTTCGCCAGATCCAGCAGGATTTTCTCCGCGTGGCCGAGCTCCCCTTTTTCACGATGCACGACCGAATGTTCAAATCCAGCGGACTTGGTCAGAAACAACACCTTCACGGGTTCCTCCGTGAACGCGGAGGGGGCCAGGCAAAGCGCCCCGATGGCCATACAAAGGATTCCTGTAATAAAACTGGACTTCATTCTCATAACTCCTTTCATTTCTTGATTCTATGGAATAACCGGATCTTCCGGCGGCCTGCAAGGGCTATCCTACTATAGCCGGAGCGGGAGATCAAACCGGGAATGGCTTTATTCTCCACTTCCCGCTCTGGCCCATCGCCGCTGTCCCGCCCAATAACAGAACAGGGTCACCCCGCTCCACACCACCAGCCACGTCAACAACCAGCCGTTCCAGAAGGGCAGTTCCGGGGCCGGGCTGCTCATCAGGAAACTCCAAACGCTATACAACAGCAACATGATTTGCGCCAACGCCAGCATCATGAATAAAAACGCCCCTTTCCCCAGCGAAACTTCGAGCACATGACGGAATTTATAGGAAGGAAAACAGAATCCTAAAAATACCGCCATCAGACTGATCTGCAACGAGACCAGCAATCCATACCCGAGACACCAGCGGGCCATATCCGGCGGCAGCCGCAGGATCTTGCTGGAGAGCAGCAACATCACCGCGCTGAGCAACATCACCGGAGGAATCAAGAAAATCACCTTCTGGAAGATGATGGTCCGGGATGCAACGGGAGAGACGGCGGGAATCCAGACCGGCCGCCCTTCCCGGCTGGCGGCGGGAAAGAGAAACCGCGCGCTGACCGCCGCAATGATCAGGCCGATCAATCCCACATCCGCCAGCGCGAAAAACGGAGCCAGGGTTTCTCCCTGTACCGGAAGAAACGTGAGGTTCAACAAATACAGAGCGGCCAAAGGGATCATCATAAAGAGCTGGGTCCAGACGGACGGATCGCGCTTGAAAATCAGCCAATCTTTCCAAAGCAGAATCCGCAACGGCCCCGGCGCGGTGTTTTTCCCTGGCTTGGCGGTCCAGCCGCGGGGATGAACCTCGGGATCAGCCTGCTCTTGGCTCTTCCACCAGCCGCGGAGAAACAGGCGTTTCGCGGCCAAGGCCGTCAGAACGATGATCGCTCCGCTGAGTACCGCCAATTTTGCCAAGCCCGAAACGCCGGCCGGATTTTCCAGAACGAACGGTTGGATGGCGTGCGCAAACAGACTCCCTGGCGCGTAACGAATCCAACCACCTGGTTCATACTGCAGGAAGAGGATCAGCGGATTGCTGGCGGCCTGCTCGCTCCACAAGGTTTCCAGATGCAAAAACCGCAGGGCGGTAATCAAAAACACCGCCAGACTCAATCCCAAGAACGCCACCGTTTGATGCATCCGCTTCACCGGAAACACGGCCACCATGAGCATGGCAATCCACACGCCCAGGCTGACCGCGATCCCCGCGAAAGCCAACACTGCCGCTAGGTACGCAAGATAAAACGCGGAGGAAAGGTGCAAAACCCTGCCCAACGCGGCCATGGGAGGCAACGATAGCAGGATAAGTGTCACGCCGCTCCGGATAGCCACATCCACCCATTTGAACAGAATGATCCAGGGCAACCGCAGGGGCGACGCCAGCAGCAGGGCGAGGTCTTCGGATTGGTAATACGAAGACAGTGCGGTCAAGACGCTGGAATATGCCAGAAAGGCGAACAGAAACGATCCCAGGATGGAGAAGAACCGGGGCAGCAACAAGGCGTAGCCATAGGGAACGGCGCCCAGGATGGTCCAGAACCGTTCGAAAAAGACATACTCGGCCCACCCCACTCCGAGACCGAACAACAACAAGATACCGTTCTTGAGGGCATCCTCGATTCCGGCCGAGCGGATCCGGTTGCGCCCCTGCCAAAAAGGCAAACGAAGGAATAAATGAACGAGGGATTTCATAGAATGTATTCAGTGCTCGCGGCGGTTAACTCAAACCCAGAAGAGATGTATTTTCATCTTTATAACCGGCCCTGCCCCTGACCCTCTCCCAACGGGAGCGGCAGGTGTTTAGTGTTCTCCTCGTCTATCCGCATATCCTCAATCCTATCGTGAGAAACGGCTGCGTTCGGGGAAATCATTATGCTGAGCTATTTCTTGTCATTGGAGTGGATCTCTCGGGACTCAATCCATCCGGCCCCTCCAACGGCCGCGTGAGTTCTCTCCATAACCGGTATCCGCTCCACGCCGTGAAGAGGATCAACGCTCCCAATAGCACCGGCCAGTGGGAGAAGGGATCCAATTTGATCATTCGAACCCACCAGAGATCCAACTCATCAAAGGTAATATACTCCGGATGGACCACCGGTTTATTCACGAGTGAGAAGAACGAGGGGCAGCTGAAAAAATCCTGGTATTTCCCCTTATGCGAATACACTCCCGGCCAGTTCATCACTAGGCCCCACAGGAATCCGGCCGCGATCATCCATCGCACCCGGGTGGATGGATATTGCTTCCATATCCATACACCGGGCAGGAGGCCCAAAGGCAAGAGATAATACATCAGGCGCGGGCCCCAGCAGACTCCCCCGTGCCACAGGCTCGATTTACCGTACAATCCCCCATACGCCAGCAGGACCGCCGCGCAAAACCACCAGAAATCCGAATGTCCCGCTTGACGTGCGGCGCTATATCCGAAGGGCAGCAGCAATACCAGCGGCGCATACACAATCAGGCCGTGCCGTTTGCCCAGGGCCAGTTGGGGAAGGCTGAGTATCCAGGGGAAATCGAACGATAGGACTCCATACGTATCAAGAAACAAACATCCGAAACGGACGTAGTTGTGAACTCCCCAGATGCCCGTGCCAACCACCGCCCCGGCCGCCAGGGAAGCCGCGCATCCCCACTTCCCTGCCCCGCCCCGCCATAGGACGTAACCCCCCATCAGCAGAAACGCGAGGATCAAATCTTCGCGGACATTCAATCCCAATGCGACTAAACATGCCAGCGCCGGAAGGATTGCGGGGGAGGGCTTCCGAAGCCCGCTGATCATCAAAATCAGCGCCGCGGTCAGCACCGCCCCGGCCGCGGTCAGCCGGTACAAGGTCTGGCTGTACGGCCAATACGGTGTGGCAAAAATCAAGGCCAGCGCCAGGGCCACGGACGCTTTCACCGGGCCATCCAACATCCGGCACAAGCGGTAAAACAGCCAACCGGTCAAAACCGTCAGGAGCAGATTCCCCCATAGCATCATGAAGAAGCGGCCGTTGCCAAAAAACGCAGGGGTATGGGGAAAAAGCCATTCCAATCCCTTCCCAAGGAAATAAAACGGAAGCATCAGCAGCGGGAAACCAATGCCGTAGCAGCTGTAGAATCGGCCATCGGGTCCCGGCAAGGCATGGTACATATTGTCAATATTCAGCTCGCCCCGTTCCGCCAGCGACTCAGTGACCTGGATGATCATGTTTTCATCCACGGTCGATCCATGCCCGGAAAAAGTGATTGAGAGAGCGCCCAGCAGGAAGAGGCACAGGTAGAGATCGATGGCCGGGAGGTCTTTGTATTTCATGGCGTTACCGGTTCCCGCATTGGATCGAGGCGGGACTAGTACGTTGGGAGAAATTCCGATGGGAAATGCACACCTGGCTTGCGACGCTCATCTAGATTGATCCAAAGCAACCTGTCGATGGTTCCCCTGCCGTATCCATAATTTCTATCCCGCTTCTCCCAGAGACTTCTTGATCTCCTTCAACCGCCGCGCTTCGTCCCGTTCCCGATAGAATTCGTCCAAAGGGTAGCAACCCGATACCATGGCATGGCGCGGCGCGGTAGTGCAATCGGAAAACGTGCGGCAAATGCGCCGGGTATCCATCATGCCTTGGGTTAAGGTATCCCAAGGCATGGCGGGATAAGAGAGAACCATGCGCCCGATGCCCACGCAATCGGTCCAACCTTGCCGGACGGCCGCTTGGGCCACGAGGGGCAGAAATTCCTGTAAATAAGTGTATCCCGTGCCCACAAAGATCCGATTCGGGAATCGTTGCTTGAGGACACGGGTCACCGCGATATGGCGATGAACCCCCACGAGGGGATCCTCCGGCGGACGGTACCCGTCCGAAGGGGGGAAAATCGCCGGCCGCTGAATATGCGGATTGTAATAGGGACTTCCGCCGGTGATGTTGACCAGCGGAATATCCAAATCCTCCAACAATTGCATGAATTGGAAGGTTTCCGTCAAGTCATAGCGGGTCGGATCATCCGGATCCACACCAAATCCGTAACGGTACGGCAGGCAGTGCTCGAACGGCTCGGGGATGCCGATTCCCTTTTGACGGCCTTCGCGGGTGGATTCGTCGTCCCGGTAGGGGACCAGATCAAACGCGCTGACCCGCACGGCGATGCCCAACCCGGGTATTTCCTCGCGAATGCGCTCTACAACGGTCCGTAAAAAGCGGGTACGGCATTCAAACGTTCCGCCGTACGTTCCCGGCCGGGTATGCGCGCTGAGCAATTCATGCCCCAGATAGCCATGGCAATGCTTAATATCCACGAAATCAAAGCCCGCCGCGGCAGCGACACGGGCCGCCTGCACGAATCCTTCGATGATTGAGCCGATTTCCGCGTCGCTGAGGATGGCGGAATCGTCCGCGGGGTCCACGCCCACCCGCCGGTCCAAAATCGGATGATGATAGAGAATCCGGGGTTCAGGCCGCTCCCAATCGTACGGTTTGCAAAACCGGCCCGAGTGGGTGAGTTGCAATCCAGTCAGCAAATCCTCCACGCTGCCGCAGGTTTCACGGTGAGCGGTTTTCAAGGTAGAGAGCAACAAGGCCAAGCCCGGCCGGGTGCTTTCGAGGGCCATAAGTTGGCAGGGATTGGCGCGCCCATCCGGCCGGACGGCGGTGGCCTCTCCCCCGAAAATCAGTTTGGCGCCTGACAAGCCGAAATTCCGCCACCGCCGCAATGTAAGGGAGGACGGCATGCCCTCCGGCGTTCCATCCCAACCTTCCATGGGATGGATACACCATCGGTTGCCCACTTTCCGGCCGAAAATCTCCAGAGGTTGCGCCAGGGGAGAACCCTCGTCCGCCGTGAGCACGCGGTCCTCCAGAGGCAGATCCAAATGCAATTCCGACAACCGGCCGCGGAAATCCTCCGGTGACTTGTAACGGGACAATCGGGGGAAATTCATGGTTTCTCCAAATATTTATGAACCTGGCGGGCCGCGCGGGCGCCCTCGGCGATGGCCTGGACCACCGTGGTCCCGCCGTTCACCAGATCCCCTGCCGCGAAAACACCCGGGCAAGTAGTCATCCCCGTATCAGGATCGACCCGCACCAATCCTTTTTCGTCCAATTCCACCGGACGCAGTACTTCCACGGCTTCCGGTGGAAGTTTTTCACCCAACGCCTCGACCACCCATGAAACGGGAATTTCATGCTCCGTCCCGGGAATCAAGACCGGCCGCCGTCGCCCCGATTCGTCCGCCGGGCCGAGCTGGGTCCGCGCCACCCGCACGGCGGACAGCCGCCCTTCGGTGTTGGCCACATAGCCGGTGGGTTGTGTGAGGATCAGGAGGTGAATCCCCGCCGCGATGGCCTGTTCACGCTCGCCCGGCCAGGCCGGCATCTGTTCGAAGCTGCGGCGGTAGATCAAATACACATCGTCCGCCCCGCGCCGTTTGGCCGATGTGGCCGCGTCGATCGCCGTGTTGCCGCCACCGATCACGGCCACCTTCCCCTGAATGGAATACGACGGCTCCGCGCGCAGATACTCCAAAAACGTCAACGCGTCCATGACCCCCTCAGGCCGGGAAGCCGTCTCGCTTAACCGGGCGGTGTTCCCCAAACCGAAGGCCAATACGACCGCGCCAAAGCCTTCGTTCCTGACGTCCTGCAGGGTGTAATCCGGCCCTAAGGCGGTATTCCAGCGCCATTCGAGGCGTTCCGTGCTCACGGGCGTGAAGATAGCCTCGATCTCCGCCCGGGTGGGGTCAAGCGGCAAACGGATTTCGGGAATGAGACCCGCGGCTTTCCCCCCTGGCCGCGAACCGCGGTCGATGACCACCACTTCGTGACCCAATTCCAGCAAGCCCGCCGCGCAGGCCAAGCCCGCCGGTCCCGCGCCGATGATCGCGATCCGCTGTCCGGTCGAAACCGGGGGAATCTCCAGCGCCGTCCAGCCTTCCTGCCGCGCCCGTTCGGCCACATAGCGCTGGATCCGGGCCATGGGAACCGCCAGATCGCCCAGGTAGGGCTTGATGCAATGCCCCTCGCATTGCACTTCCACCGGGCAAACGTAGCCGCAAATTTCGGGAAGCAAATTCGCGCGCCGCAGGACCCGGTAGGCCTCTTTTTCGTCTCCGTCCGCCACGGCCTGGAGAAAAACCGGGATGTCGATGCCTGCCGGGCAATGCGCGGCGCAGGTGGGTTCCACGCAGCCGAGACATTGCGCCGCCGCCTCCCGCACCTTGACGGGATCGTGCCAGCGGCCTTCCTGATAGATTTCCGCGTAGATCTCCGGGTCCCGGATCACGCAGCCCGCGCGGCCGTGATCGCGCATGATCTGCGAGCACGACGAGCACGACACGCAGACCTTCAGCGGCTCCATGCGGCCGTTGCGCAAGATGTCCTTGGCGAAATCGGGATACGCGAACGCGCCCCGTCCCAGCCCGGCGATGGCGTTCCAGCCGTTTTGCACCGTGGCGGCTGCCACATACGGCACGAACTGCCGCAACCAGGAGTAGCCGGTCCCCACCACGGTCAGATGGGGGAAGGCATGTTGTACGGTTTTCGCCATCTTGAGAATTCGTGCCACGCCTTCGAGGGGATGTTCCTGGGGAATATAGCCCCCGGCGATGGGCCGGTCGAACGGGCGGCCATAATGGGGATTGAAATACGGATTGGCGATAGTGATATCGATGCCATGATACCCCAATTCCCGCAATTGGCCGATCAACCGCAGCGGTTCGGTGAGGTCTGGTTTTTG